>Ga0265295_1000739_pt1 | contig 62816 bp, 52 predicted proteins | sample Munlansysbiofilm_FD_192503 | JGI IMG/M metagenome (GOLD analysis project Ga0265295, IMG submission 192503) | Leachate microbial communities from a municipal landfill in Southern Ontario, Canada - Methane capture system biofilm | ecosystem: Engineered > Solid waste > Landfill > Unclassified ... | reverse complement strand
AATTGAAGACGTTGAAGGGAATATACGCCTGGTGATCCCGTACAGTTCGCTGGATCCAGTGCGCGAGAAACTTAAAACCGAATTGGGCATGGCACGGCCGTCCGGGCAGTGGCGGGACTATATGGCCCAAGAGCTCAGCCAAATGGAGGTTACGGTCACAGCAGAGCTGGCGCGGGTGAAGCTGAACGTGCGGGAAATTCTTAACTTGCGTAGCGGGGATATAATCTCTCTTGACTGTACTCCGCAGAGTAGCGTACGTCTGCTAGTGGAGGGACAGCCTAAATTCAGTGCTTATGCGGGTTTACGCGATAATAAAAAAGCGGTGCGGATAGTAAAACGCCTGCACAGGAGGTAATCAAATGGCCGAAAATGAACAGCAGCAGGCACAAGCACAAGAGCATGCCGCACAGGCTGTAAATGGAAATGTGACATCAAAGGCAGAAACAGGAGCGGAAAACATTAAAAACTTAGATTTGCTTCTCGATATCCCCTTGGATGTGTCTGTCGAAGTGGGGCGTTCACGTATGTTAGTGCGTGATTTGCTCCAGATGGATGAAGGCTATGTGGTGGAGTTGGGGAAGCAGGCCAACGAACCATTGGATGTATATGTTAATTCGCGCCTGATAGCCCGCGGCGAGGTGGTTCTTATCGAGGATAAGTTGGGTCTGCGCTTGACGGATGTGGTAAGCCCGGCTGAACGCATTGAAAATCTGGCTTAAGTTAGTATGCGCAGCCCTGTTGCACGCATAGCGCTTATTTATGTTCTGGCCATCCTGGCCTTACCCTCTCCGCTGCTGGCAGCTGCAGGCAGAAGCGATCCCTCACTTTTTTCCATGACTCTGCAGATGCTTGCCGCACTAGTGCTGGTGCTGGGGTTGTTTCTGCTTTTATATGCTTTTGTGCGTAAGTCGCGAGGCTGGCTCCCCGGCAAAACAGGTGGACAGCATATCGAAGTGCGTGCGGTGCGCCACTTGGGCCCTAAAAAGGCTCTTTATCTTGTTGATGTAGACGGCAGACGTTTTCTTCTTTCCGCCGCCGGAGAGCAGATTCGATTGCTGTCAGGTTGGAGCGCAAATGGCTCCGAACCCGAGCCCGGTCTCGGACTCGAAGCAGATACGCTGCCAGATTTTGCTACCTTGATACATCAACAAATGACCGACACTGTGGATGGTGTAGATGGACCTGCAGTGAAGAGGGATGGGGTGTGAGCGTGTCCAGAAGTATTAAACATTTACCAGTTCTGGTCGTTTCGGTTCTGCCCATTTTGATTCTGTCTCTTCTGGTCATGGGAGCTGCGTTGCTGCTACCTCAGATAGCCGTAGCACTGGAGATCCCTACCATCTCCTTTGGAGTAACAGACGCAACTACTCCGGCCGAAGTCTCTACCGCAATCCAGGTGCTACTGGTACTGACTATAATGTCGGTAGCACCGGCAATCCTCCTCATGACCACTGCGTTTATACGCGTAGTGGTAGTCCTTTCGTTTGTGCGGCAGGCTATGGCTACCCAGCAGATGCCACCGAATCAGATCATTATCGGACTGTCGCTGTTTTTGACCTTTTTTATTATGAGTCCGGTGTTCAGTACTATGAACGAGAATGCGATTCAGCCGTATCTGAGCGGGGATATGGCGCTGGAAACAGCCCTGGATGAGGCGGTTGCCCCCATGCGTGAATTTATGTTTACCCAGACCAGAGAAAAAGACCTGGCGTTACTTATCGACATAGCGGGCGCTGAACAACCGGCTGACTTCACAGAGGTTTCAACCACTACCCTTGTGCCAGCGTTTATGCTTTCAGAGCTTAACCGCGCCTTTCAGATCGGCTTCATGATTTATGTACCATTTTTAGTTATTGATATGGTAGTAGCCTCGGTGCTGATGTCGATGGGAATGATGATGCTACCCCCACCCATGATTTCGTTGCCGTTTAAACTGCTGCTGTTTGTCCTGGTGGACGGCTGGGGACTTGTAGTCGGCTCGCTGGTGCGTAGTTTTGCCTGATTTTTTTATGCTGCAGCAGCTGAGTCAAGCAGAAAAGGAGGCGAATATTGTCACCTGAATTTGTGGTAGATCTGGGTCAAAATGCGGTGCGTACTGTACTTCTTGTTTCTGCACCCATGTTGCTGTCAGGACTGATTATCGGGTTAATGGTCAGTATTTTTCAGGCTGCCACTCAGATTAACGAACAAACCATGACATTTATCCCCAAGATAGTAGCCGTGTTGCTCTCCCTTATCATTGCCGCACCCTGGATCATTCAGGTGATGATCTCATTTACGCAGAATACATTTCAGGCTATACCAACTGTAGGGGGCTGATAGGTGGAGCTCTCCCTGATATCGGTCACCACCGTGCAACATATGCTTATCTGTCTGTCTCGAGTTGCAGCTATCCTGGCCAGTATGCCGGTTTTTGGCACCAACATGGTTCCCGGCCGAATCAAGGTGACTCTGGCAGTAATGCTCACACTGCTAGTGTATCCGGTGGTCGCAACCAAGATAAATCTTGTAGATTTTTCCACCGTGTCCATGGGGTTACTTATGGCCAACGAGGTTATCTTGGGAGTGATGCTGGGCTTTATCTCCAGACTTATTTTTACCGCGGTTGAGTTTGGTGGGACGGTGGTGGGGTATCAGATGGGTTTTGCAGCGGCCAATGTGTACGATCCGCAAAACCAGCGTCAGGTGTCTCTGATGTCGCAGTTTCAGAATGTGTTTGCCATTCTGGTATTTCTTGCCATTGATGGGCACCATATTTTTCTGCGCACCATGGTGTCTTCATACGAGCTTTTACCGCCGGGGTTGCTTGATCTATCTGGACCTGCGGTACCGTACATTGTCGAACTTATGGGGCATATGTTGATTCTGGCTGTGCGCTTCAGTGCTCCCGTGTTGGCGGTGTTGCTTCTGTCTGGGCTGATTCTGGGGATAATGTCGCGAGTTTTCCCACAAATGAATGTGTTTCTGCTCTCGTTTCCTATAAATATTGGGCTCTCTTTCATAATAACCGGGCTTACCATGTCTGTTGTGGTATCGTTGTTGCAGGCTGAATTTGCCATGTTGCCGGAACGGTTCTGGTTGTTGTTAGAAGGGCTGCGAGGCTGATGGCGGAAGAGCAGGGTCAGGAACGGACAGAAGAAGCCACGGCGAAACGGCGTGACGATTTTCGCAAAAAAGGGCAGGTGGCACAGAGCAAGGAGGTCAATACAGCGCTGCTGCTGGCAGCATCCATCCTCCTCTGGTATTTTTATGCCGAAACCTTCTGGGGGAATCTCACCAATCTTATTGAACATCTGCTGTATAATTCCGGTACCTTTTTCATAACCCCAAAATCCATCGTACAGTTGCTGATATTCGTAGTCTGGCAAATGGCAGGGCTGATTATGCCTCTGCTGTTTCTCGTTCTTGTGGTGGGGTTTTTGTCCAGTTTTGTCCAGATTGGCTGGTTGATTACCGGCAAACCCCTGGTGCCTGATTTCAGCAAGCTTGATCCTATAAAAGGTGCAGCACGTTTTGTATCTAAACGTGCGCTGGTAGAGATGTTGAAGTCTCTGGCCAAGGTTTTGCTCGTGGGATATGTAGCTTATGCCACACTTGCCGGTGAGTTTGAGCGCGCACTTAAGCTCGTGGATATGGAAGTTATCAGCACCCTTGGTTATGTAGGGGACGTTGCTTTAAGCGTGTTGCTCAAGGCCTGTGGAATTATGTTGCTGCTGGGATTGCTTGATTTTCTCTTCGTACGCTGGGAAATGGAACAGAAAATGAAAATGACCAAGCAGGAACAGAAAGAGGAGTTTAAAGAGAGCGAAGGGGACCCTCATCTTAAATCCAGGATTCGCTCTTTACAGCAGGAAATGGCGCGCGGTCGCATGATGTCTGATGTTCCGAAGGCGGATGTGGTTATTACCAACCCGACCCATCTTTCGATAGCGATTCGCTACGATAATGAAGAAATGGACGCCCCAGTGGTGGTGGCCAAGGGCGCAGAAGAGCTCGCCTTTAGGATTCGTGAGGTTGCAAAAGAGCATAACATCCCTCTGGTTGAAAATGTCAATGTAGCCAGAGCTTTGTATGGTGTAGATATAGGTGACGTGATTCCTGAATCGATGTTCAAGGCTGTGGCTGAGATCCTGGCCTATGTCTATGGGCTGAAGCGTAGATAGTTGGTGGTGTAGGATAGATGTTTGAAATAATAACACATAATAAGTGGGTTAATCTGATGGTTCGCAGCGATGTCGTTGCGGCGCTGGGTCTTGTTATGATCCTGATGCTGATGATTATCCCCTTGCCATCTATTCTCCTCGATATTTTTCTGTCGCTTAACATAACCATATCGTTGCTTATTTTGGTTATGAGCTTGTACATGAAGCGCTCAGTTGAGTTCGCTATCTTCCCAGCAGTGTTGCTGGCTACAACCTTGTTTCGCCTTTCCCTCAATGTTGCATCTACCCGTTTGATATTGCTGTACGGTGACACCGGCCCTAGCGCAGCGGGCTCGGTTATCATGTCGTTCGGGCAGTTTGTGGTTGGAGGTAACTATGTTGTCGGCGTAGTAATCTTCATAATTTTAGTAGTAATAAATTTCATGGTTATTACCAAGGGTGCCGGACGCGTTGCCGAGGTTGCCGCCCGCTTTACTCTAGATGCCATGCCAGGTAAGCAGATGGCAATCGACGCAGATTTAAATGCGGGGCTGATCAATGATCAGGAGGCCAAACAACGTCGTGCCGACATTTCTAAAGAGGCAGACTTCTTTGGAGCCATGGATGGTGCGAGTAAGTTTGTGCGTGGTGACGCCATCGCAGGCATAATCATCACCCTGATAAATATCGGCGCTGGGTTTGTTATCGGGGTTATGCAAAAAGGGATGCCCGCTGTTGAAGCGGCGCAGAACTACACCATCCTCACCGTAGGTGATGGCTTGGTGGGGCAGATCCCCGCTCTGGTTATTTCTACTGCAGCAGGTATTCTTGTGACCCGCACCGCTGGAACCGGCGATTTCGGCTCCGATCTAAAGTCGCAGTTCAGCATCCATCCTGAAGCTCTGTGGGTAGTTTCGGGTATTCTGTTGATATTTGCGATTATTCCAGGAATGCCGTTCGGTCCCTTTGTCTCGTTGTCGATTGTTCTTGGGCTTCTTGCATTTAGGCTGCAGCATACCAGTGAAATCGAAGCTGCCGCAGAACAGGAAGTTGCACGCGAGCAGGCGCAGCAGCGCCCCGAAATGCAGGAAGAGGATTACGATAAGATGCTGCATGTTGATCTGCTTGAACTCGAAGTAGGTTACGGTCTTATCCCAATGGTAGATGCTGCTCAGGAGGGGGAACTCCTCGGCCGTATCCGTTCGATCCGTAAGCAATTCGCCCTCGACTCCGGTTTCATTGTCCCTCCTGTGCATATCAAAGACAATCTGCAACTCAAACCAAATGAATATAGCCTTATCCTCAAAGGGGTGAAAGTCGCCGGAGCTGAAATGCTTCCTGGGCACTATATGGCCATGGATCCTGGGATGGCGACGGAAACCATAAAAGGAGTTGAGACCAAGGAGCCAGCTTTCGGCCTGCCTGCCATCTGGATTTCGGAGGATAAAAAAGAGCGCGCCCAGATTGCAGGCTATACGGTGGTAGATTGTACCACGGTGATGGCAACCCACATCAGCGAGGTGATTAAGCGCCACGCCCACGAGCTGCTTGGACGCCAAGAGGCACAGAATTTGCTAGACAATCTAAAGAGAGTCTACCCGAAGTTGGTAGAAGAGCTAGTGCCAGACCCCTTGAGCTTGGGATTGATTATGCGGGTCTTGCAGAATCTGCTGCGCGAAGGGGTCTCCATCCGAGATCTACGCACCATATTAGAAACCATGGCGGATTTCAGCACTGGGAATGTCGACCCCGATTCGCTTACCGAACGGGTGCGCGGTGCGCTGGCACGCCAGATAAGCTCTACATATGCGCAAGACGGAATGCTGGCGGTGTTGACGCTGGAACGGCGCGTAGAGGAAATCTTCAATCAGGCGTTGCAACGTACTGAGCTAGGAGGTTCTTATTTGGCTCTTGATCCACGTCAGGCGCAGACTATTTTGGATGCCATCGCCCAGCAGGTACAGAATTTCAGCGGAGGGATGACCCCGGTGTTGTTATGTTCGCCAACAATTCGACCCCAAGTCAAAAAACTGACCGAACGCTACCTGCCCAGTCTGGCGGTAATTTCCCACAATGAGATTGCCCCACACCTGAAGGTACGTTCCATCGGAACCGTGAGGATAGATGCAAGTTAAGGTTTTTGAATCAGAAGATATGCCTACCGCTTTACGCATGATTCGAGAAGAGTTGGGGCCAGATGCCCTGATTTTGTCTTCACGTACCGTGCGTAAAGGGGGAATGGGGCTGTTCGGAAAACCGATGCTCGAAGTGACAGCCGCCATTGATGACGATGCTGGAATGGAGAGCGTTAAGGGGTCAGCTTACGAACGCAGCTCCTCTGGCGAGCCTCGCGCTGAGAAGCCATTCTCTGAGCATGTAGATGAAGCTGAGTTGAGTTACGCACAGATATGGCGGCGTCAGCGGGTGATAAGCGCGGAGGAAAATGTTGCCTCTACTTTAGCTCGGGGTACATATCGAGATCCAGATTTGGGTGCAGCGTATGGATACATGCCTGAACAGAAGTCAGCTAAACGTGCGGTTGACACTGGGTACGGGATGCACAATAAGAACGGGGATGACTACGATGTAGCGCAGTTGCGCGCTGAACTTGGTTCACTGCGCAAAATGGTGGGGGATCTAGTTGAAGATCTTCCCTTGCAACTTGAGCGCTTGGCCCGACCACGCATAGGTATACCGCATGCATCTACTGTAGGCTCGTCTGCAGCCCATCGCTCTGATACGTCGCATGGAACAGTGTCAGATATGGTCAACATGCTTGAAGATTATGGTATTGATGGGGACACCGCTCAGACCATCGCTCATTTCGTAGCCGGACAGCTGTCAGCAAGCCAGTTAGCAGATAAAGACCAGGTACAGGCTTTTTTGCGCACCACCATTGCCGATCTAGTTCAAACCCATGGCTCAATTTTCCCAGAACAAGAAGGGGATAAACGCCGCATAGCCCTTATTGGACCCACTGGGGTGGGGAAGACCACTACTATCGCCAAACTTGCGGCGGCTTATTTACTTGCCGGTGGAAGGAAAGTGGCCCTAATCACTATTGACACCTACCGTATTGCCGCGGTGGAACAGTTAAAGGTCTATGGTGAAATCATGAATCTACCGGTTGAGGTTGTGGTACGCCCCGAACAGCTCGAGCAGGTGCTTGCACGCCATCAGAATAAAGATCTCATCCTTATCGATACAGCAGGACGCAGTCCGCGCGATTCGGTCAGCTTGGATGAGTTGGAGACGTTTCTGGCAGTAGATCCGGAGATTGAAACCCACCTGGTGCTCTCCGCGACGACTCGAGATCGCGATCTCGGTGAAATATACAAGCGTTTCAGTGCCCTTGCACCCCGTAGCCTGCTTATGACCAAACTCGATGAATGTGACGGTGCCGGCGTTCTCTTGAATGTGCATGTGCGTCACAATTGCCCACTGTCATATGTTGCCAATGGTCAGAAAGTTCCCGAGGACATCGTTCTGCTTACTCCGGAAAATGTTGGAGATATGATTCTTAAAAGCAGTGAAGGACAAAATTCATGACAAACCTAGGGTCTGAACATACTGATCAGGCACGAACCCTGCGCTCGTTGAGCGACCAGCTCAGCGAAAGTCCGCGTATGAGTGCGGGATCAAATCGGGCCGCACGGGTACTGTCGGTGACCAGCGGCAAGGGCGGCGTGGGGAAGACCGCCGTAGTTTCGAATCTTGCGGTGGTGCTGGGTAAGATGGGTAAGAAGGTTCTTGTAATCGATGCCGATCTGGGCTTGGCCAATATAGACGTAGTCTTTGGCCTAGCCCCACAGTATAACCTCAACCATTTCTTTTCTGGTCAACACAGTTTGGCGGAAATCTTGGTAGAGGGTCCTTATGGCATCCAGATTTTGCCGGCTGGTTCCGGGGTGCAGAAATTCACCCGCCTGGATTCTGGCCACAAGATGCGCCTGTTAGAAGACCTGGAAACCCTACCAGGTGACTTTGATGTCGTTCTGATCGATACTGAGGCGGGGATATCGGATAACGTCACCTATTTCAATCAGGCCGCGCAAGACATTCTGGTAGTAACTAGCCCGGAACCCACTGCGATTACTGATGCTTATGCCCTTATGAAGCTCCTGTCATCCCAGTACCACGAAAAATCTTTCAGTCTTATAGTGAACTCTGTACGCCATACCGATGAGGCGCTGGATGTGTATCGCAAGCTGACAATGGTGTCCAATCGCTACCTGGATATCTCCATTGATTATTTGGGTGGAATCCCCTTTGAGCGCAAAATGTATGAATCGGTACGCTGTCAAAAGGTGATGGTTGAATTGTATCCGAGCAATAAAGTCAGCCTGGCCTTTGAGCAATTGGGGCGGAAACTGGTCGCCGAAACAGGGCACACTCAGCCCAAGGGGTCGCTGCAATTTTTCTGGAAACGGCTGTTATCTCTGGGAGGGAATGCCTGACATGTCTTCCGGGTACGGACTTTATCCCAATACTGCTTCCCCCGAGGTGAGTCTTGCCAGAGAACATATGTCTCTGGCTCGCCTAGTGGTAGAACGCATGAAAACACAGGTCCCGGGTTTTGTAACCCGCGACGACATGATGAGTGCCGCCATGGAAGGGCTCATGGACGCGGCGTCGCGTTTTGACCCTGAACGTGGGGTTATGTTCAAAACCTTCGCCGAACGCCGAATCCGCGGGGCTATTTATGATGAAGTTCGTAAAATGGACTGGTTTTCCCGTTCCCTCAGGGGAAAACAGTCCCGGATATCGCGAGCGATAGAACAGCTGGAACACCGCTTAGGTCGCTCTCCCGAAGAGGATGAGGTTGCAGCGGAGTTGGAACTGAGTCTGGACGAATATCGTCAGATGCTTTCACAGGTGGGGTACTTGGGCTGCGTAAGTCTGAATGAGGTTCTTGATGAGCAGGATGAAACGCGTAACTTTATGGACCTGCTCAAGGATGACTCACCCAGTGCGCATGATAGTCTGGAGCAAAGCTCTCTTACACGTAAGTTGGGCCGTCATCTTGAAACCCTTACAGAGAAAGAGCGTCTGGTTGTGTCGCTGTACTACTACGAAGAGCTGACCCAGAAAGAGATTGCCGAGGTTTTAGAACTGACCGAAGGGCGCATTTCGCAGCTGCATAGCCAAGCGTTGGTGAAACTGAAGACGAAGCTGGCGCGGGACGCAGACTTTCAATGACAAATGAGATTAATGTAGCTGATGTTGTAGCAGCGCTTGGCTCCATAGATGTGGTAACGTTGCTGCTATCGTTCATGATTCTGTGCATGGCACTCATTTTACGCGGCATAAGGCGGCGCATGCAGACGCTAGAAGATCGGCGGTTGGAGTTAGAACAGCAGTTAAATCACGCGCTGCAGCGTATAAACAGGCTTGAAGAACAGCAGCTGCGTGCGCGCACAGTAGCACCAAGAACTGGAATGCCAAGTGCTATGGCGCCTGAAGAAGATCTGCTCTCTCGCCTGCAGTCCAGGCCATGTGCCGGTGATACTCCAAGCCGCTATCGCCATGTTGCGGCGCTGGCCCTACAAGGAATGGAAGCTGAGCACATAGCTGAAATACTCCAAATCTCAGTGGCTGAAACTTCACAACTGATGTCACTGGTTCGTCTTGCGCAGGACCATTCCAACGACTAGCCTTTTTAAGTACCGCATCAAGCGCACCAACAGGACGTTTGTGCCCGCATATTTTATCTACTCATCCTTGCCATTACGCTTTAACCTGCTCGCTATATCCTTCTAAATTCACCTCTACCTAAAGTTATCCGCTGTGTATGCCGAAATATGTGACATGCAACTGCGATTTGTTTCTGATGCAATTACGGAGTTACAGCTATGAGTTCAGGTATATATACAGCTTTAAGTGGTGCAGTGACGCGAATGAATGCTACGGATGTTATTAGTAACAACCTTAGCAACATAAATTCCAACGGATTTAAAAAACAGCGCATGAGTTTTTCATCCGTGCTTAGCGATGCTGTACAGAATACAAAAAGCCGAGGGAATAACTTTACCACCATCGGTGCCTCAAGAATAGACTTTGAGCAAGGTGCCATTGCTGATACCGGGCGCGAACTTGATTTCGCCATTGCCGGAACTGGTTTGTTTCGGGTTCAACGTGGTGGAGAGATGTTTTACACCCGTACAGGTACCTTCAGTCGTACCGTTGAGGGTGCTTTGGTGGATAACGAGGGCAACGCAGTTATGTCAGCTGACAATCAACCCATAATCCTCCCCATGGGCCCCTTCCACGTTGATGAAGAAGGGCGTATTCAGACCGAAGAGGGAGAGTTTGGACGGATTCCTGTATTTGACCTGCCGCTTGAAGATCTTGCCCATGATGCATCCGGACGCTTTGTTTTTAATGGCAATGCCGTTGCGGTTGTGCCAGCGCAAGATAGCCAGATTTTGCAGGGTAGTCTGGAACGTTCTAACGTAAACTTGATGCAAGAGGCCGCGCTGATGATCAACAATATGCGTTCGTTCGAGTCATATAATAAAGTTATGAAGAATTATTACGATTTGAACTCCAAGAGCAATGAAATAGCGACACTTTAATTTATATCAGGATTCACTGAGAGGATATTTCTATGATTAGATCACTGTGGACCGGTGCTACCGGAATGGACACCCAACAGACCAATATAGATGTTATCGCCAACAACCTGGCTAACGTCAATACCAGCGGTTTTAAAAAAAGCCGTGCCGATTTCCAGGAGCTCCTGTATCAAGTCAGCAAAACTCCAGGCAGCGCCACTTCAGCGGATACCATATCCCCCACCGGAATTCAGGTAGGGTTGGGATCACGTACCGCTGCAGTGCAGAAGATCTTTAGCGTCGGCGATCTGATGAAGACCGATAATGAGCTGGATATTGCCATTGAGGGGCGCGGCTTCTTTCAAGTTGACATGCCGGACGGCACTACAGCGTACACCCGTTCTGGCACACTTAAGAAAGATGGAGATGGGCGCTTGACGACGTCCGAAGGGTTTGTCCTCGAACCGCAGATTGTTATCCCGGAAAACACCACCAGTATTTCTATCGGGCAGGATGGTACCGTCGATGTATTCCTGGACGGGGAAACAACCCCCAACCAGATTGGTGTTCTTGAACTGGCCTTATTCAGTAACGAATCGGGGCTGCGGAGTATGGGGAGGAATCTGTATTATGAAACCGATTCTTCTGGTGCGCCGATTATCGGGATACCCACCGAAGATGGTTTTGGCTCACTGGCTCAGGGTTTTCTTGAAGGTTCCAACGTCAGTGTGATGGAGGAGATGGTCAATATGATCGCTGGACAGAGAGCTTATGAAGTCAACTCTAAATCGGTCAAGACTTCAGATGAAATGTTGCAGATGACCAATAACCTGATCTAGGCATGATGACATTGACCAAGTTTCTTTCACGCTCAATCTTGTTGCTTTGTGGTTTGATGGCGGCGCAGCTTCTGCTGTGTGCCGGAGAAGTCTTGGCGCTCAAGGTTGACGTCGTGGTACACGCTACCGTTGAAGAAGAAGAGATTTTGCTGCGCGATGTGGCACGTCTATCTCCTGCGACGGAACACTTGCTGCAGTTACGCCTCGGACGCTCCCCTTCAGCGGGTGAGGTACGCGAACTGAACCGGAGTTTTATCGCCAGAGCACTCCAGCGCGCCGGAATAGCACAGGATAGCATCGTCTGGAGTGGTGCGGAAATAGCCAAGATCGAGCGAGTCGGCCACCGGGTGACCACTTCTGCTATCAATGCTACCATCGCCGATTTTATGGCACAACAACGGAGGCGTATGCCTGGAGTGGACATCCGTTTTTTGCCTTACCAACCACCGGAGGAGTTTGTAGTTCCACGGGGGAAATTGCAGGTGGAAGTGATCCCAGCGACAGGTAATTTGTTTAGCAGCAGAAGCCTTACTCTTGTGTATAAGGTTGATGGACGGGTGGTAAATAATCTAACCGTGCGTGGCAAGATGGAGGCCAAGGCAGAGATTGTAATTGCCACTAGCCGGATTCGGCGCGGCAGCGTGATCCAATCCGGTGACGTTGAGTGTGTAATGTCTGAGATTACCGACACCTCCGAGCCAATATTTGCGTGTGCAGATGTTGAGGGTATGGAACTCAACCGCAGCGTGCGCGCAGGAGATCTCATCGACAAGCGTCACCTGCAGGCCCCTGTGGTGGTCGAGCGGGGTGCTTTTGTGCGAATTATCGCCGAACGTGGAACCATGCTCATTGAGGCGACTGGCACTGCGCGGGAGGATGGTCGGCTGGGGCAGACCATTCGGGTGCAAAATAGTTCATCTCTGCAGGAAATCAGGGCTGAGGTGGTGGGCCGAAACACAGTCAAGGTGAGGTTCTGATATGAAATATCTAAATCGGCTTCTGTGTGTGTGGACAGTGATGCTGCTTTTGCTCAGTGGCTGTGCGACCAGAAGTCAGAACGCCGAAGAAGAGATTAGAAAAATCATTCAAGAAAAGCCAGTAATAGTAGCTCCCCAGCCGCAAACGCCGGGCTCTCTCTGGACTACAGGACGTGGCAGCTTGTTCGTGGATAACCGGGCAACTTCCGTAGGAGATATTGTTACGGTTATTATCCGCGAAAAGTCCAGCGCCAGTAAAGAAGCAACCACTAAGACCGGACGTAGCACTTCGGCCAGCGCCGACATAACCAGCTTGTTCGGGCTGGAGAGTAATTTGGCTAACCTCAACAGTAGCATCGACCCTGCTAATCTTATTAGTGCTGGGTATAAGAACGATTTTAAGGGCAGTGGTTCCACCACGCGGGAGGAAGATCTTACCGCTACCATCAGCACCCAGGTGATAGACGTGTTGCCCAACGGCAATATGCGCATCTCAGGGAGCAAGAGTGTGATGGTAAATCATGAAAAACAACTCATAAATCTCAGTGGTATTATCCGGCAAGAAGATATAACCCCGGATAACGAGATAGATTCGCGCTATATCCTCGATGCCAACATTGTGTATTCCGGCAAGGGGGTCATAGATGATAAGCAACGTCCTGGCTGGCTTATTCGTCTGTATGATGTCATCAGCCCTTTTTAGGAAGAATCGTCCATGTTGCACATATTATATGTAAGCATGAAGGCCATAACACGAACTGTCACACCAAAGGCTGCCCTTATATTGGTGGCGCTACTAGTGATGTTTTTGAGTGGGTTGCCACATGAGGCATACGCCAGTCGAATTAAGGATTTGGCGGATATCTCTGGGGTGCGCACTAATCAGCTGGTTGGCTACGGGCTTGTGGTCGGGCTGGATGGGACTGGAGACAGCAATAAAACCGAATTTACGGTGCAGTCGCTGGTCAATATGATGGAGCGCCTTGGCATGCGCCTGAACCGCAAAGATGTAAAGATCGATAATGTGGCCGCAGTTATGGTCACTGCTGAGCTTCCCCCCTTTGCCAAGGCCGGATCTTCCATCGACGTTCTCGCATCTTCCATAGGTGATGCCGACAGCTTGGTTGGCGGAACTTTGCTCATGACTCCGCTGAAAGGGCCCGATGGACAAGTGTACGCTGTTGCTCAAGGTCCTCTGGCAGTTGGTGCGCTATCATTTGGCGGGAAAGCGGCAAAGGTGCAGAAAAACCATCCCACCGTTGGGCGCATACCGGGTGGGGCCAGTGTGGAGCGGGAAATAACCTTTATGTTGCCGGAAAATCGTATATTGCGCTATCAGTTGCGCGACGCGGATTTTACCACAGTTACCCGCATGGCGCAGGCTATTAACGACTATTTTGGGGATATTCTTGCCGCTCCGGTGGATAGTAGCAGCCTGAATGTGCAGGCGCCATCAGCAGAAAAGATGCCCTTAATCGAATTTATCGCAGCGGTTGAGCATCTTGAAATTCAGCCCGATACTGGGGCACGAATTGTAGTTAGCGAGCGCAGCGGCACTGTGGTAATGGGGGAAAACGTGCGTCTCTCCACCGTGGCTGTGTCCCACGCCAACCTTAACCTTGTCATAAGTGAGGGGATGGTCGTGTCGCAACCGGGCCCCTTTTCTGAAGGGGTAACAGTCGCGGCGCCACAGACGCAGATTGAGATGTCCGAGGAAAAAGGCAATCTGGTTGTGATGCCCATGGGGGTGAGTATCGGCGACGTTGCGCGGGCACTGAACGCCATAGGCGCCACCCCACGGGATCTCATAGCCATTTTTCAGGCCATCAAAGCAGCCGGGGCGCTGCACGCAGAGTTGGTCATCATCTAAGTTTAAAATCCATATTTTCAAGTTAAAAGGCACATTGTGCTAAGTTCGCCCATGAAGGGGGAATTTGCTGCAACGTGCCTTTTGTTTTCGCTAAAAGCTGTCTTGTTCAGACAATGGGGTATTATGTATGCGTAGTAGGTAAAGATCGCGGTGGTGTGTGTCGATATAACGGACAACAAAATAGTTACACGAAGGTTAAAGACTAACTGGTGCAAGCAGCCATTGAGTGCACAGAGTAGGGGGTAAAATGAATCTGCATGTTGATCCGCGGATGTATATGAACCAGAGCGAAACCTTCAATTCTTCTGCCAAGGCACCTGGTGACGCGGCGATGCGGAGCACCTGCGCAGAGTTTGAAGCTATCATGCTACAGTTTATGTTCAAGTCTATGCGGTCGGATGAACCCTCAGATGGGGTTATTGAGAGCAGTAACTCACAATTGATCTATCAGGATTTGCTCGACGGGCGCATTGCCCAAGAGCTTGCTCACCGGCAGAGTCTTGGTGTAGGAGAACAGATATACCGTCAGCTGGCACCAGCTAGCGGTGATGACTCATACTGAAGTTATGGACCCTGCACACATGGGAAAAGGCCTGTCCTGGACCAAGCCTGCCTGATTAAAGTTGCTTGTAAGGGTGGATTGGGTTTTTAAGCTAAATGTTTTTCCTGCTACAGTCGATGAGAAGATCAGTACAGATAATTACACAGTTAAGCATGCACAATATAGTTCGTGCTCTATATACAACACAGGTGACACATAAGGTGACGTTATGGATATGAAAATTCAAGGTGATAAGGGGATACTGCAGTCTAATCAGGTAAAACGCGCCCAGAAAAGCGTTGATGCTGACCAAAGTCGGCAAGGGGAGGATAAGGTAAGTTTCTCCTCTATTCTGCGGCAGGCAGGTAAGGTTGGTGGGGTTGTAGTTCCGCCGACCACATCCGCTATTGAGGGGCTACGCGCGCCAGTTACGGAAAACGTAACGCCCACAGAAGGTGTAACAGCCGGGGTATCCGATATGGATGTGCAGCGCAGCACTAAGGTTGCAGAGTTGAAACAGCAGATCGCTGAAGGTTCATACCAGCCGGATATAAATAAAGTGGCTGGAAGTTTGGTACGGTTTTTAGCTCAGGAGCGTAATGTATGAAACCGGACTTGAGCGACCAGTTAAATGAACTCTATGCTCTGGTAGTGAGGGAGCGAGAATGCGCCCGGGATCTACGCTTGGATGAGTTAGAGGAAATTGTCAGAGATAAAGGAACGCTGTTGCAACAGCTGCAGGGTTTCGAAGGCATTTCTTTGACAGCGCCGCAAAAGGAGCTGGCGGATAAAATCAGGTTTGAAAATCGGTGTAACGCCTATCTGTTGTGGTCGGCACTGAATTGGGTTCGCGAGTCGATGGCGTTTTTTGGGCGCAAATCTGCCCCTGATTCTTATGACACCAGCGGCACGGCAGTCAATGGAGCTTCTGGTGGACATCTGCTATCCGGGAGGATCTGATGAGTTTAGCTGGAGCGCTTAATGCTGGCAAGACCAGCATGTTTACAAATCAAAAAGGGCTGGAGATTACGGGTAACAACATCTCCAACGTGAATACCCCAGGGTATTCACGCCAGAAGCCTATTTTTAGTGACTATCCCTCTTTGAGCTACGGCGACTTATTTATTGGCCAAGGGGTAAAGGTATCCGGGATTGCGCGTGAGTACGATGTTTTTATCTCCGAGCAGTTGTTGGATAAGAGTCGACTCCTCGGTTCCGAAGACGCTAAACAAACCCCACTGGCTGAGCTAGAGCGAGTTTTCAGCGTTGGGGAAGAAAATCTCGCCACTGAAATAGATCGCTTTTTCGATTCCTGGCAAGAGCTCTCTGCTAACCCAAGTGGGCAGGTAGAACGTGACATGGTTCTGCAGCGTGGTGAAATACTGGCAACAGAGTTCAATACCATTTCACGTGATCTGGATACGGTCAGTACTAATATTAACTCGACTATCAAGTCTGAAGTTGATTCGATAAACCTTAAGCTCAAGCAGATTGCCGACCTCAATAACCGAATTCAGAGCATAGAGACCGGCACGGGTCAGTCGGCTAACAGCTTCCGTGATACGCGTGACGTGCTGCTGCAAGAATTAACCTACACGTTGGGGGTGCAGTCGTTTGAAGAAAAGGGTGGTGCGGTCAATGTGCAGTTACCCGGCGGGTTGCCCTTGGTACAAAGCGGCTCTGCCCTGAAGCTTGAGGCTGTGGAAAAAGGCACGGACTTAAGTCTTCAGCTCAATATTGGAGGAGCTTCCTTTGAGATAAAAGGGAAGAACCTCGGCGGGAAGTTTTCCGGTCTGATGGAGGTGCGCGATGAGCTGATACCGACCCTTAAACAGGATCTCGACTATACCGCTTACCAGATGGTTCAGGAAGTTAATCGCATCCATGAGCAGGGCAACGGACTCGACGGTTCTACGGGAACTCCGTTTTTCCAGAATCCGGGACGGCACCAGTCGCAAACCTACCGCGCTGCAGATTTCGCCGGCTTTAAAGATGGTGATATCAACATAACGGTTGATGGAGAAGAGCACACCATCAACCTTGCCACCGCGCTTGCACCTGCTACCGGGCCATTCAACTTAGAACAGGTAGCAGCTGCCATTGATGGTGCGGGTATCCCGGGAATCAGTAGTGCTACCACTCTCGAACTTGACGATGGCAGCTTTGTGTTGGATATCCAGTCTGATTTTGATAGTACTAATAATAGATATTCAAGCGTCAGCGTGGATATGTCCGCTATTGCCGATAGCTATGAGGCCCCCAAGTTTTCCATGCCTAATATGGCGGATCTCATTGCAATGGCGCTCAAAGATCCAAGTAAGGTAGCCGCCGGTAGCAGTAGCGCTCCTGGTGATAATACTAAGGCCCTGGAAATTACCGCCTTGAAGGACAAGAAGGCGGTTAACGGTGAAGATACCTTTGTCGGCTTCTATGGCAAGATGACTGCGCGAGTAGGGATCGAGGCGAGCCAAAATCGTCTTGAGCGCGCTGGCGCGCACAATGCTCTTACCCAACTGCAGAATATGCGCGATGGTGCTGCTGGCGTTTCCCTCGAAGAGGAGATGATTGCCTTGATTAAGTACCAGCGTGGTTTTGAAGCATCAGCCAAACTGCTTTCCATTGTGGATGAGATGATGGAAACGATCATCTCCATTAAGAGGTAAAGAGCTATGAAATCAACGCTGTCTACCACATATCGCAGCCTTAACAATGAAATGAGCCGCTTGAGCAGCAGATTGGAACATTTGCGCAATCAGGCCGCTACTGGGAAGAAACTAATAAATCCCTCCGATGACCCTGCGGCTATCCGTCCGGTACTCTCGGCGCGCAGTCAAATCAGAGCAACGGATCGATTTATTACCTCTCTGTCTACTGCGGGGGATCGTCTGAGTAACCAAGATTCATATTTGGACGAGACAGAAAATCTGATGGTGCGCGCCAAAGAGGTAGCTTTGCATGCCGTCAACGGATCGCTGAGTGACCAAGACCTGCAAACCCTTGCCGCCGATGTAGGATATATCAAGACCGAGATGCTCGGTGTTGCCAATGCCCAGATTGGCGGGCAGTATATTTTTGCCGGTTATCAGGAAAATACCCGCCCATTTGTAGCGGATGGCGATGTCATGACTTATGCTGGCGACAGTAATATTAAACGTCTTGAAGCCTCACCCGGAGAGTATGTCCAGACCAATATGCCAGGCAATGAGCTGTTTATAGGGCAAACTGATCTTGACGGCGACGGGGTTATGCAAACCACTGGATACGACCTTTTCAGCATGCTCACCGATTTGGAGCGCTCCATCCGCGGTGAAGCAGGCCAGATTTATAATGGTAGTGATGTGTTGCCAACCTCGACCATTGGCTATGCTGATTCTACTAATGGTGACTATACTCCAGTCTTGCTGGACGGCGGAGCCCCTCCAAGTCAGATACTTGATAACAATGGGGATACTGTTCCATTAGTTCATGCCGGAAAGCCCGTTAGCATGCAGCCGGTGCTGAAGGATAATGGCGACCGCATGACTATTGCAGAGTACAGCCAGAAGTATGCAATAACTGTCAATGACATAGATGGAAATAATATATCCACGTCAACTGCGCCAATGTATTTGCATGCCAATGGCGATATACCGGCGTTTAATACTGCCGGAACACCGATTTTGGCATACACCGCCAGTGATGGTACTCCCGCCGCGATTTCCTTGCTCAACGCTGACGATTCTCCCCTCCAGCTGCGCGCAGTTCCTGACCTGCAGACCCTGCTCTCTGATCTGGAAAATGGGGCCGATCAGGTGCGCAGCAAGCGTGGCCTGATGGGTAACAATGCTGCACGTCTGGATAATGCTAAGCATCATCTGGAGGGGGTACGCATTGATCTAAAGCAAATACTGGGGCGCTATGAGGATGCGGATATCATTGAAGTTTTAACCGAAATTACCAAGACGGAGACTGCTTTTGAGGGTGCCCTTAAGGTCACAGGACAAGTGTCCAGACTCTCAATCCTTGATTACATGTAGACCATCTGCGTGTGCGGTGAAAGGAAATCATGCTGGTACTGACGCGTAAAGTCGGGGAGGGGATCATCATCGGAGATGATATCAAGCTCACCGTTGTAGAGATAAAAGGGGGGACCGTACGTATCGGCATCGATGCCCCTCAAGATAAAAAAATATATCGCGAAGAACTTTACGCTCAGATAAAGGCGCAAAACCGCAGTTCGACCGGTTGGACGCTTGATGATTTATCGCTGCTCAGTGGTACCATATCCCGCAAGTCAGAGGAGAATAAATGAACGTCATCCAGAGTCGCTTTGGCGAAATTGAGTACGATCCGCAGGCTGTGCTCCATTTCCCGCATGGTCTAATCGGGTTTGAAGATTTGCGTGATTTTGTGGTTATGCCCAACGAAAAAGACGGGCCTCTATTCTGGATTCAGAGTGTTGAGGATGCGCAGGTCGCCTTGGTGCTGACAGACCCGACCAATTTCTTCCCTACCTATATGGTGGAACCAGAAGTGCACGAGCGCAAGGTTCTCGGCATGGAAGGAGAGGATAAGTGGCACGCGCTGGTGGTGGTAACTGTTGATACCGACCGTAAGGTGACGCTTAACCTGGTAGCCCCTATTTTGTTTGCGCCCCACACCAACCGTGCTATCCAGGTAATCCTGGAGAGCAGTGGTTATTCTATTCAAACTCCGCTGCCAGTGATAGAGCAGTCTGCTGGAAAGCCCAATGCAAAAAGTGGCGAAGGAGCTAGTGAGAAAACCGTAGCCCGAGGATAATTTAACTCTGGGCAGGTTCGAGGAAATTCAGGTGGGTAAAAACTGGCCCGGCTCAGCACTGCTGAGCCGGGCCTTACTTATGCGATGGTGGACTCGGAGAAGATCTGAGCACTGAAAATGTAGATGTCTGTGTCACCATCCTGCCAAGCCTGTGCGGGGAGTCCGGCTTTCAGACAGGTCTGCAGTAAGAACGTCTCTTTGTCCCAGTGGTACTCAAGTGCCACCTGGGGCAGCAATACTCCACGGAAGAAGTCTTTCTCCAGATATATCCCGTGTTTTCCCACCTCGATTTCGTCGATAGAGACAATTTTATGTAACGGGCTTAGCACCGAAATTTCGATGCTGATATCCTTGAGTTCATGGACTTCAAGGGGGTAAAACCTTGGGTCTTTGAAGGCGGCAGCCACGGCCATTTCTTCAACTTCTTTGAACAGCGGCAGGCTGGATTGGAAATTGCCGATACAGCCGCGTAGTTCCTGCTGGTTTTTCAAGGTTACGAAGCAGCCGTTTTTGAAGTTTAGAAGCCGTTCTTCGCGCGGGGGTAGCGAGCTACCCTTCCCTGAAAGTTCGTTTTCAATGGCTTGGCGCGCAATTCCAAGCAAAATTTTTTGTTCCGCGCTACTGAGCTCTTCTTCCATCAAATCTCTCCCTTGGGCATCCTTGCCCTCCATGAGACTCAAGAGGATGGGGCCCTTCTGGCTATTTCTTTTTTTCTGTCTTCTTACGCTGATTTGCATCCAGCACTTTTTTGCGCAGACGAATTGATTTAGGGGTTATTTCAACCAGTTCATCATCATCTATATACTCCAGCGCTTGCTCTAGGGTGAGAATACGCGGCGGGGTTAGTCGGATGGCATCGTCGGTTCCGGAAGCGCGCACGTTGGTGAGTTTTTTCCCTTTGCTGGTGTTGACCACTAGATCGTTTTCCTTGGCATGTTGCCCCACAATCATGCCAGTGTATACTTTTGTGACTGGGTGTACAAACAGAATGCCCCGTTCCTGCAGGTTGAACAGTGCATAAGCAGAAGTCTCCCCAGGTTCAATGGCTATAAGAGCGCCGTTTTTACGTCCGCCGATCTCACCTTTGAAGGGGCCATAGGAATCAAAAGAATGCGCCATGGTGCCAGTGCCGTGGGTGTCAGTCATGAACTCAGTTCGAAAGCCAATCAATCCGCGGGCCGGGATGGAAAATTCGATGCGGTTGATCCCATCGTGCTGTTTCATGCTCAGCATCTCTGCTTTGCGCTGCCCCAGTTTTTCAATAACCGTCCCTTGATATTCTTCCGGCACATCGATAGCAAGATTTTCCATCGGTTCTAGCTTCTGCCCGTTTTCTTCGCGATAGATAACCTGCGGCTTGGATACCGCTAGCTCAAAGCCTTCGCGGCGCATACTCTCAATGAGTATAGACAAGTGAAGCTCTCCTCGACCCGAAACCTTGAAGGTGTCGGTATTGGAAGTTTCTTCCACTCGCAGGGACACATTGGTGCGTAGTTCGCGCTGCAGGCGCTCATATATGTTGCGCGACGTAACGTATTTGCCTTCGAGCCCGGCAAAAGGTGAGGAGTTGACTATGAAGTTCATCGACAAGGTAGGCTCGTCGATATCTGCGAATGGCAGGGCAATCGGTGCTTCAGGAGTGGCTAACGTTTCGCTGATACTGATATCGCCAAACCCAGCGATGGTGACAATGTCGCCTGCTTCTGCAGTTTCGATACTGACCTGTTGTACCCCTTGGTAGCCAATGAGCTTGGAGATCCGCCCGTGGGTTATTTTCCCATTTTTGTCGATGCGAACCAAGTTTTGCCCATCGCGCACTCTGCCATTGAATATTTTACCGGTGGCTATACGCCCTATATAATCGTTATAGTCAATGCTGGTAACCAGAAACTGAAACGGCTTCTCCGGGTCACAATTGGGGGCGGGTACTCTTTCTTTAATACAGTCGAACAGAGGCTCCAGATCCTTGTTGGTATCTTCGAGCTCCTTGAGAGCAAAACCTAGTTTAGCGCTGGCGAAGATAATGGGGAAGTCGAGCTGCTTTTCATCTGCATCGAGTTCACAGAACAGATCGAAAACCATGTCAACTACTTCTTGTGGGCGCGCTCCAGGGCGGTCGATTTTATTTATCACCACAATGGGTTGCAGGCCTAGGTCTAGAGATTTCTTCAACACAAAACGGGTTTGAGGCATGGGGCCGTCAAAGGCATCGACGAGCAGGAGGACGGAGTCAACCATTTTCAGTACCCGCTCAACCTCGCCGCCGAAGTCGGCGTGGCCAGGGGTGTCGACAATATTGATTTTAATCCCACCATGGTTAACTGAAAGGTTTTTCGCCAGAATGGTGATGCCGCGTTCCTTTTCCAGGTCGCCACTGTCCATGATACGTTCGGTGATTTCTTGATTTGCACGAAACACCCCCGATTGTTGCAACATAGCATCGACAAGTGTGGTTTTACCGTGGTCAACGTGTGCTATTATGGCGATGTTTCTGATCTGTTCTGACATGTACTTATGCTCTCCCTGCTCTGGTTTGGCCTGTCTTATCAGGTGTGAAATTAGGGTATATAGTTGTGAATATATGGTTGTGGGTTGTAGTTGGAGTTTGAGAAACAGGGTACTATACATGAACGTTTAAAGTATGGCCAGAATATTCTCGATGACGTGCAATGTTTGCGCAGCGACGAGTAGCCAGACTTAGTTAAAAGGATAATTATCTTGGATAGATTAAAGTTCGACTCTCAGGCGCGAGCAGAGCAGCTTCAAGGAGTGCAGGCACAGAGTGTACTTGATATCGGAACTGAACTTCTGATATGGCAGGGACGTCCGGCACCAAGGTGTTTTACTTTCAGACGTTGGAGGCGCATCCTGTTCTGGTTCTCTGTTTTTGTGGTTGCCGGGGTGTGGCAGTGGATCGGCTGGACGGTCTACATGGATGACGGGCGTGCGCTGTGGAGCTTTATCCCGTTTCCATTGTTGATGCTGGCTTTCTGTCTCAGTGTGGGGAGCGTCGTGCGCGCGCGCTTGGAGTGGGAACATGTGTTTTATGTGTTAAGCACGGAAAAGCTCAGGATTCAGTGTGGTATACCTCGGCGTATCATCAGTTTTGCACTTGATGAGCTATCTTATGCGCGCCTTGATTTATATGCGGAGAATGGCAAAAATAGCGGACTTAAGCGTGAAAAATTCGGGAATAGCGGTCTTGGAAAGTTATATCTGGAGTTCGGCAGTAGAAGGGTGGCCTTAAGCTGTGTAGAGCAGGCTGAAGGTTTGTATGAACTCTTGCGCCGCCATGTTGATGTCGAGCCGGCCTGAATTGATCTTTGCAGATGTTTGAGGTTCTGATGTAGGCGTAAGTTTTGTCATGCATTGTGGCAGAACGCCGTTGTGAAAATAGGCGTTGACTTTCCAAGGTACTTTTGGTCTATTTGCAGGATTTACTAAGTATTTTAGGCGGATTGGCACAGTCTTCATGAGTCAGGTTTAGATGAAAAACGAGGCGTGTAAAAGGTTTTATCTGGAAACGTTCGGTTGTCAGATGAACGTAGTAGATTCGGAGTGGATTGTCACCCTACTGGGCGATTTAGGGTATCAGCAGATAGAAGGCCCGGAAGAGGCGGACCTGATCATCCTCAATACCTGCTCTGTGCGGGAAAAAGCTGAGCGGAAGGTGTACGGACATCTGGGCAGTTTTAAGCCTCTAAAAGATAAAAACCCTGCCCTGATACTTGCTGTCGGGGGGTGCGTGGCGCAGCAGGAACAGGAACGTCTGCTGGAGAGAATTCCCTACCTGGATATCGTGTTTGGTACGCATAATGTGCACCAGCTCGGACAAATGGTGCGCTCGGTAGAGAGTTCGCGCCAGAAACGCTGCGAAACCGACTTTAATCACAGTGCTTCACGTTTTGATACATTCCCGCTGCGTTCTGGTGCTTCGGCAGTGAACAAGTTCGTTACTATCATGCAGGGGTGTGACAACTACTGCACTTATTGCATCGTCCCCTATGTGCGTGGGCGCGAGGTCAGCCGCGGCAGCGCAGAAATTATTGCTGAGATTAAAACTCTGGTGCGGCAGGGTGTACGTGAGATTACCTTGCTGGGTCAGAATGTCAATTCCTACGGCCAAAGCAACGCCGCTGACAATATCAGCTCCAACACCACCGGCAACTTCACCGAATTGTTGCATGCCGTGCATGCTATCGACGATCTAGAGCGCATCCGCTTTTTTTCATCCCATCCCAAAGATTTTAGCCTTGAACTGATGGAGTGTTTCCGCACTCTACCTAAAGTGTGTCCGCAAATGCACCTGGCACTGCAGAGTGGCTCTAACCGGATATTGCAGGCTATGAACCGTGGTTACACGCGGGAAGATTTTTTGGCTATGCTAGAGCAACTGCGGCGCAGTTGTCCGCAGATACGCTTCAGCACAGACGTAATTGTCGGATTTCCTGGAGAAACCAGGGAAGATTTTCTTGATACCGTCGCGCTGCTTGATGAAGTAGGCTTTGGCGACGTCTTTACTTTTTTGTACTCTCCTAGACCTGAAACTAAGGCGGCACAGTTCGATGACCCCATCTCGAAAGATGTAAAGCAGCGCTGGTTCGAAGAGTTGCTTGCAAGACAGCGGCAGATAAGTGTGCGCGTCTGGGGTGGAGATGTAGGTACCGCGCAGGAAGTTTTGGTAGAGGGTAAGAGCCGCCATGGGTCAGGTCAGCTCTTTGGGCGTAATCAATGGAACCGAATTGTCAATTTCGATGGTCCGGAAGAACTTATTGGGCGTATGGTTCAAGTGCGCATTACCCGCAGTATGAACAATTCGCACCTTGGTGAGCTCGCCACACCGCAGTGAAAAATAGTGCATTTTATGCACCGTCACGCATATAACAAATACCCAGAACCCTCATTTAAACAGGAAGGCAGGTTTGAAATACTATGCAACATATGAGCGCAGCACATTTTTCGTTATTGCAGGAATTTTCTAACACCCCAAGCCCGTCAGGTTTTGAACAACCCCTGCAGCGGGTAATCCGCCGAGAACTTGAAGCCTGTGCGGACACGGTCGAAACTGATGTGATGGGAAATGTAATTGCATGTAAGCGCAGTTCATCTGTTAGCACAGACGACCAGCGCCCCATCCGAGTTATGCTGGCAGGACACTGTGACGAAATCGGGTTCATGATCCACTATATCGATGAAAAGGGTTTTTTGTTTTTTGCCCCCATCGGTGGAGTGGATGCCCACATGGTTCCTGGTCAACGTGTATACGTGCATAGCGCTAATGGCCCCGTGCTCGGGGTTGTGGGAAAGAAACCTATTCATCAGATAGATCCCAAAGATCGAGACACGGTAATAAAGTTCAAGGCCCAGTTTATCGATATCGGCGCCAAGGATGGTGAGCATGCCGCTGAGTTGGTGTGCATTGGAGACCCGGTGACGTTTGTCCATGGGATGGAGCGCCTACAGGATGAGTTGGCAACCTCGCGGGCCTTTGACGACAAGATGGGCGCCTTTATCGTTACCAGGGTTATGCAGGAGGTAAGTAAGCGCGGTGGGCATGGAGTTGATCTATATAGTGTCACTACCGTACAGGAAGAACTCGGATTGCGCGGCGCGATATCAAGTACTTATGGAGTAAATCCTGCTGCTGGCATTGCTGTTGACGTTGACTTTGCTAGTGATTTCCCCGGACAGGATAAATCTGAGGTGGGTAATTTCGTTCTCGGCAAGGGGCCGATTGTAGCGAGGGGCGCTAATATCAACCCTGTGATGTTTGAGCTGATATGTGCTACGGCGCGGGAAAAACAGATTCCGATCCAGATCAGCGCCCAAGCTCGCGCCACCGGAACCGACGCTAACGCCATGCAACTTAGTCGAGGTGGAGTTGCAGCCGCACTTCTTAGTGTGCCACTGCGCTACATGCATTCACCGGTGGAAGTATTGTCTCTTGATGACATTGAAGCTGCAATTGAGTTGCTGACGGCAGTGGTGCTGCGGATAGATCCAGCTACATCTTTCATCCCGAAATAATTTTATCAGGTTATACGTGGACAACTTCACCATCTTCACCATATATAAATATACTTAAAATTGTTGAGTAAATTCTGCAGACACAACATGGAAGACCACGCCAGCACATAAGTTGATGCCTGCGGTTTTCGGTTCCAGATTGGGTTTTGCCAGGCAGCTCAATCCAGCGTATGTATAAAAGGAGAACACCATGTTAGATTCCGAACTACGTGAAGGTCTCACGTTTGACGACGTCCTGCTGATTCCAGCCCAGTCGGATGTTTTGCCCAGGGCCGCAGATCTTTCGACGCAGCTGACACCAAAAATCAAACTGAATATTCCCATCATGTCAGCGGCAATGGATACGGTTACAGAATCTCGCTCTGCCATCTGTATGGCCCGTGAAGGGGGAATCGGCACCATTCACAAGAATATGACTCCTCAAGAACAGGCGCTGGAAGTGGATCAGGTGAAAAAATCTGAGAGTGGCATGATTGTCGACCCGGTTACCGTTCGGCCGGATCAGAAAATATATGAAGCCTTGGAACTGATGAAAAAATATCGTATTTCCGGGGTGCCGGTGACTAAAAACGGTATCTTGGTCGGCATCCTCACCAACCGTGACCTGCGCTTCGAGCCGCAGTTGGATCTGGAGGTGGAGAAGGTTATGACCAAAAAAAATCTGGTAACCGTGCCACCGGGAACAACCCTTGAGGAAGCAAAATTCCATCTGCATAAACACCGCATTGAGAAACTTCTAGTTGTAGATGATGATTACGTACTCAAAGGTCTGATTACTATTAAGGATATTGAAAAGGTACGTAAGTATCCTCTGGCGTGCAAAGATGAATTCGGTCGCTTGCGTGCCTCGGCAGCTGTGGGTGTTGGTGGCGACAGCATGGAGCGGATCGAGTTACTGATCAAAGCCGGGGTTGATGTGGTGATTGTAGATACCGCGCACGGTCATTCACGCGGTGTAATTGACAGTGTTATGGAAATTAAGAGCTGCTATCCCGATCTGCAGCTGATAGCTGGTAATATTGCCACTGCGCATGCCGCCACTGACCTCATTAAGGCTGGAGTTGATGGAATCAAGGTTGGTATTGGGCCTGGTTCTATCTGCACTACTCGAGTGGTTGCCGGAGTAGGGGTACCACAGATTACTGCCATTGCTGATGTCGCATCAGTCACCAGTCGTGCCGGTATCCCACTGATTGCCGATGGCGGGGTCAAGTTTTCCGGAGAGATCCCCAAAGCCATCACCGCTGGAGCGGATGTAATAATGATTGGTTCGCTGTTTGCGGGTACAGACGAGTCGCCGGGAGAAACCATCTTGTATCAGGGGCGTACCTACAAGTCATACCGCGGTATGGGAAGTCTCGGAGCCATGAAACGGGGGAGTAAAGACCGTTATTTCCAGGGAGATGTAGAGAGCGACGTGAAGCTGGTGCCCGAAGGAATTGAAGGACGCGTGCCCTATCGCGGGTCTCTCTCCTCCAATATCCACCAACTTGTGGGCGGTCTGCGTGCCGGGATGGGCTACACCGGGTGTGCGAGTATCAAAGAGTTGCAACAGAAGGCGCGCTTTATGCGCATCACCAGCGCTGGTCTGCGGGAATCTCATGTACACGACGTCAGTATTACCCACGAAGCACCAAACTACCGCATCGGTCAGCCAAGTTAGTGCACGCCATTGACGGCACCATAGAGTGGTGCGGGTTTGCTAACATAACCGAACTTAACGCAACTGCTGTAAGTACTCTTTCCAAGTCTCTTCGACATTTTCAGGAGCAAGTATGACAGATCTGCACAGCGAAAAAATTCTTATTTTGGATTTCGGCTCACAGTATTCCCAGCTGATTGCGCGTAGAGTACGTGAGGCCCACGTCTACTGCGAGTTGCATTCATTTGATATGGACTTGTCCAAGATTAAAGAGTTTAACCCCAACGGCATCATCCTCTCCGGTGGGCCGCAATCGGTATATGAGGAAGACGCCCCCAGCGTGGACGGGGGTCTGTTTGAACTCGGAGTTCCGGTGCTGGCGATCTGTTACGGGATGCAGGTGCTGATGCGGCATTTTGGTGGCAACGTTATCCCTGCAGGTAGGCGTGAGTATGGTCATGCAGAGCTATTGGCCAAAGGCGAACCAGGTCCGCTGTTTGAAGAGTTTTTTGTGGATGGACGCAGCCATGTGTGGATGAGTCACGGCGATCATGTAGATGTTGTGGCTCCCGGATTTGAGGTGGTGGCTGCAACCTCCAATGCGCCGGTATGTGCGGTGCAAAATATAGCAAAAAACCTGTACGGGGTGCAGTTTCATCCCGAGGTTAACCATACCCCGCGTGGGCAGGAGTTGATCAACACCTTTGTACGAAAAATATGTTCCTGTACCGGCAAATGGACTCCGGGACAGATTATTGATGATGCGGTGGCACGAATCCGCGCAAGCGTCGGGGATGAACACGTAGTTCTCGGACTCTCCGGCGGGGTGGATTCTTCCGTTGCTGCGGCCTTGCTCCAGCGCGCCATCGGAGATCAGCTTAGCTGTGTGTTTGTCGATAACGGTCTGCTGCGTCTGCACGAAGGTGACCAGGTTATGGCGACATTTGCCGAAAATCTGGGAGTCAAGGTGATTCGCGTTGATGCACAGCAGCGTTTCATGCAGGCCCTTGCAGGGGTCACTGATCCGGAAAAGAAACGTAAAATCATCGGGGGCATGTTTATTGAGGTTTTCGATGAGCAGACGGTTAATCTACCCAAGATAAAATGGCTGGCGCAGGGAACGATCTATCCTGATGTTATTGAATCTGCCGGATCCAAATCGGGCAAAGCTCAGAATATCAAGAGCCATCACAACGTAGGCGGGCTACCTGAGCATATGAAACTCAAACTGCTTGAACCCTTGCGCGAGCTGTTTAAGGATGAAGTCCGCGCCATTGGTGAAGAGCTAGGATTGCCCCATTCTATGGTATGGCGTCATCCATTCCCAGGGCCTGGTCTCGGGGTCAGAATCTTGGGAGAGGTAAAGAAAGAGTTCGCAGATATTCTGCGTCAGGCCGATGCTATCTATATTGAAGAGCTGGTTAGCAGTGGGCACTACGCAAAGATTAGTCAGGCTTTTGCGGTATTTTTGCCGGTCAAAAGTGTGGGCGTGATGGGTGACGGGCGCAGCTATGAATACGTAGTAGCACTGCGTGCGGTTGAAACCAAAGACTTTATGACCGCTGGCTGGTACCCTATGCCGTATGCTGATCTGGCGCAGATCAGCAACAGAATCATCAATGAAGTTAAAGGAATTAATCGCGTAACCTACGATATTTCCAGCAAACCACCGGCTACGATAGAGTGGGAGTGAAAAATCTTGAGTACTTATTGAGTACTTCAAGCTGACGAGGGTATAAAACTTCTGCTCTCGTTCATTTCCCCCTGATGTTTTTCTCAATGCCCCTCCCTCGACATCGCCTTTGACGTTGTTGAGGGAGGGGAAATCCAGAGTTGGTAAAGTGCGGAAGTTAATTCTTGCTAGTTCTCTCTTCTTTTATTTTCTTCCCAGCTTCGACCTAATTCCTACCCCACAGTAGCCGTTTTATTTCAGCTCCACCTCGACGTAGTGCTCCTGCCGGTCGTCAACAAGGGGGATCAATCCGGTTTTATTTACACCAGTGCCATTGATCGCGGAACCGTCCACCGTCACGCGACTCACCTGTTGCGATTTTTCAGCGCCGTTTTTCACGCTGATATGGTAGGTCGTATCACGATAGCGGTAGTGGATGGCGTATGTCGTCCAATCGTCCGGAATACAGGGCGCAATGCGCAGATGATCCACTTCTAGTTGTAGCCCAAGCAGGGTTTCCACGCTGAGCCGGTACATCCATCCTGCCGCTCCGGTATACCAGGTCCAGCCACCTCGGCCTGAGTATGGTGGCATAGCGTAAATATCCGCGCACATGACGTACGGCTCGACCTTGTAGCGTTCGATCTCATCCGGCTTGCTGCCGTGGTGAATGGGATTTAGCATGCCGAACAATTCCCATGCGCGCTCACGGTTCCCCTGCATGGCAAACGCCATGGTGGCCCAAATGGCGGCATGGGTATATTGGCCACCGTTCTCGCGCACCCCAGGTACGTAGCCCTTGATATAACCGGGCTCGAGGTCGGATTTATCGAAGGGTGGATCGAGCAGCTGGATGATCTGGGTGTCACGCCGCACCAGATGTGTGTCTACCGCCGCCATCGCCTGACTTGCACGCGCGGAATCGCCGCCACCGGAAATGACGGCCCAGCTCTGGCTAATTGAATCGATCTGGCATTCTTCGTTGCTGGACGATCCGAGGGGTGTGCCATCGTCAAAGTAGGCGCGACGATACCAGTCACCGTCCCAGGCATGTGCCTCGATGTTGCTTAGCAACTGTGCGGCATGGTTGGTGCACAATTCGGCAAATTCGGTGTCGTTTCGGCTCCGCGCCAAGTCTGAAAACAGCTGCAGGTTCTCATAGAGGAACCACGCCAGCCAGACGCTCTCTCCCCTGCCTTCATGGCCGACGAGATTCATGCCATCGTTCCAGTCGCCAGAACCTATCAGCGGCAAGTGGTGTTCGCCAAAACGCAGCCCATATTTAATGGCACGCACGCAGTGTTTATAGAGGCTGGCTGACTCCGTCGAGCGTTGTGGTTGGTCGTAGTAAGCCTCCTCTTCAGGGTTCAACTCGCGACCCTCGAGGAAATGCACGGACTCGTCGAGTACGGCCGTATCGCCAGTTGCCAGAACGTAGCGACTGGTTGCATACGGCAGCCACAGATAGTCGTCGGAGAAATGGGTGCGTACACCTTGCCCGCTTGGCGGATGCCACCAGTGTTGTACATCTCCCTTGAGAAACTGGTGCTCGGCGCAACGGATCAATTGCTCGCGGGCGAGCCACGGTGTCGCATGGATCAGCGCCATGGTGTCCTGCAATTGATCGCGGAAGCCGTAAGCGCCACCGGACTGGTAATAACCGCTGCGGCCCCAGAGCCGGCACGATATCGTTTGGTAAAGCAGCCAGCCGTTAGCCATGACGTCCAGTGCAGGATCCGGCGTTTCCACAATTACCGTGCCCAGGGTGTGTTTCCAATACTTCCACACCGCTTCAAGTGCCTCTCTTGCGCCTGTTGTTCCACCAAATCGCTCGATGAAGTACTGCGCTTCGTTGTCGTCGCTCGCCGCACCTAAGATGAATACAACCTCGCGTTCTTCACCGGCGCCCAGTTCGATCTGGGTCTGGATCGCGGCGCAGGGATCGAAACCCGCACCGGTTCTGCTCGACAGGCGCTTGCGGCGCATAGCTGCCGGGCTGGTCAGCGAGCCGTTACGCCCTATGAATTCGGTACGGTTTCCAGTCATTGAATGTGTTCGCTCGCTGACATGAGCGAACACAACCCGATTGGCACATGCGCGCCCATACGCATTGCGGGCAAGCAGCGTCCCATTGAGCAGATCCATTTCGGTCACGATGTGCATCAGGTTGGCGTGTCGCCACTCGCCGAGCACCAGCTCCCAATACCCGGTCAAAGACAAGGTGCGCGTGCGTCCAGACTTATTGCGCAGCTTGACCACTACAAACTTCACCGGAGCGTCAATAGCAACGTAGGTAACCATTTCCGAGACGATGCCAGCTTCGTAATGCTCGAACACACTATAGCCAAACCCGTGTCGGCACACATATCCAGTCTGGCCGTGGGCAGGCAAGGGTGTCGGCGACCAAAATGCGCCTGTTTCTTCGTCGCGGAGGTAAAACGCCTCGCCGCTGCTGTCGCTGAGAGGGTCGTTGTGCCACGAGGTCAGCCGAAATTCGTGTGCATTTTCGACCCAGGTATACGCGCTGCCGCTTTCGCTGACGACGGTGCCGATATGCGGGCTGGCGATGACATTAGCCCACGGTGCTGGGGTGCGTTGACCCGGCTCGAGGGTGACGACATATTCGTTCCCGTCAGGCGTGAAGCCACCAAGGCCGTTGCAGAAAATGCGTTCTCGCGGCAACAACGGAGTGGCAGGCTCAACGGTGGGCTGTAGCCAAGGTTCAAGCAAGTCCGATACACGCTCTGAAGATACGCGGCGGTCCAGTAGCTCGACCCGTACTTCGGTTGTATCGCTGAACACGATGCGGGCAACCGTCTGGAGCAGGACAAGCTCGTCCTCGGAGAGTTCTTCGACACGTCGCACAAAGATACCACCTGGCTTGTCAATGATTTGCGCGTCAGGCCCTGTGTTGATGATCCCTATGATCTGATCGTGCAATACTGCTCGATAGCCCGAAAAATCCTCGTTCACAATCACAAGATCGGTAGCCAGTCCCTTCATTCGCCAATACGCATGGGCTTGTAGAGCCTGCTTGGCGATATCGATTCGATTCCGGTTGCCGATACGTAACAGCACGATCGGTAGATCGCCTGAGATGGCAAAGCGCCACAGCCCAGACTGTCTCAACTGGTTGCGAGCAATGATGCTGGGGGCGGCACGGCGCAAGGCGTTGGCATGAATGACGGAGCTGGCCAGGCGGCCATAGACTTGAGCGTCGGCTTCGCTTACGTTGAGGTGGCGCAACACTTCTTGGCTTTGAAACCATGCCATTTCAAAGGCACGCTCAACGAAGTGGCGGTCGCAATACTTTTCAAGCAAAGCTAAAGCTTCCTCGCGTGTGTCAGCGACCCCGGAGATGATTTGCACCGTCGCCGCTTTGTCCGGTGACAAGGTCAACGTGCGGCGGACCGCCACGATGGGGTCGAGCACTGGACCATCGGTGTTGGATAGCCGCTGGGGGGAACGTTGAGGGTTTGAAGGGCTATCCAGTGCCATGGGATTGGCTGCCGTTCGCCCCCGCCCAATGAATTGGGCGCGATCTGTTTCGTAAGACGGCGTGTCGGCAATCACGCCGGGCGCTGCCAGTAAATGAAACATCCACGGCACCTGCTCCCCGGGCATCCGGCGCCGACGCGTGCAGAGAATCGCTTGTTGCGCGGGCAGGATTTCGGTTTGCACGAACAGGTTGCTGAAAACGCGATGGGCGAGGTCGGCACTCAAAGGCGCCAGCACGACCTCTGCGTAACTCGTCACCTCGATATGCCGAAGTCGGGAAGAATGGTTGGTAAGCGTAACGCGACGGATCTCGACGTCATCTTCGGGTGAAACGCAGATCTCAGTGTAAGTCCCGATCGCCTCATCGCGCCGCCGGTATTCGGCGCGTCCTTGCACGAAGATTGCCTCGTAGTGCTGGGCTTTCCGCAGGGTCGGTTGATACGCGCTTGACCAATAGCGCCCTGTGTCGCGATCGCGCAGGTAAATGAAGGTGCCCCAGTCATCGGACGTGGCATCTTCGCGCCAGCGGGTGACAGCCAAGTCGTGCCAACGACTGTAGCCGCCGCCGGCTTGAGTCACTACGACATGGTAATTGCCGTTGGACAGCAGGTGTACTTCGGGTATCAGGGTGTTCGGGTCAGTAAATACACGCATATTCGCGCTGGCTTCGGCGGCTGGGTGCGCAGCGGTGCTCACTTCGGTCGCATGCGGGTGCAGGGTCGCGGATTTCTTCGGTACACGCTCCTGCAGCAACAGTTTCGCCGCCCGTGCGACCGGGTCGGACATGAATCGGCGCTGCATCGGCTGGTTGAGTAATACATGGGCAAAGGCGAGCAGACTCATGCCTTGGTGATGTGCCATAAATGTCCGAACGATGACGTTGTGCTTGCCCCGCGGCACCCGCGATGGGGTGTAATCAATCGCCTCGTAGAATCCGTAGTCACCTAAGAAATTGTTGCTGGCGAGTGCCTGCAGGTTGCGACACGCTTCCCGCGGCATCACCATCAGCGCTAGTGCGCTGGCGTAGGGCGCGATAACCAGATCGTCCCCCAGCCCACGCTTGAACCCCAGGCCAGGTACGCCAAATGCGCGATACTGATATACTTGGTGCATATCGGTGGCGTTATAGCAGGATTCGGAAATGCCCCAGGGCACTGCGCGTTGGCGACCGTATTCAATCTGGCGCGCAACCGCGGTTTTGCAGGTATGTTGCAGCAAGGTGTTTTCGTAACTCGGCATGATCAGCTGTGGCATGAGGTACTCGAACATCGAGCCACTCCATGAAATCAGGCTCACATTGCCACCATGGCTGGTTAGTAGGCGGCCGAGCGAGAACCAGTGCTTTTGTGGTACCTGTCCCTGAGCGATAAGAAGAAAACTTGCCAAACGCGCTTCAGATGCCAGCAGATCGTAGCAGGTTGGATCGCGGCGCCGTTCGTCCACATCGTAACCTATGGCCAGCAGATCGCTCGAAGTGTCATAGAGAAATTTAAAATCCATCGCAGCCAGATCGCTGCAACGATCCACCAAATCGTCGATTATTCTAAGCCGCTCCACCGCGCTGCTGTAACCTATGTCACTTATTGCTGTCTCTGGACGCGCTCCCGCGTCACCACTACGCCCCTTGGCCAATGTTACCAGTGACGGGATGTGATCGAAACTCTGCGGTTCGGACGTCCAGGAACGAAGATCGTCTTGCAGTGCGCGGGATTGCCGGTCAAATTCTTGGGCCCAGTAGTACAGCTCCCCATCGATATCGATATCAGCCGGCAACCATGCAAGCAGCTCTGTGCTAGTGCGGTGGATTTCCGCTAGGATGCTGTCAGCTGTAGCCAGTGTATGCGGTTGTCCATCCAGTGTAAGCGTGTGCAGGGTGTCCTGTAGGAAATTGATTTTTTTGGTAAGGTCCGGGGTAGGTGACGCAGGCACGAGTTCGGCCAGTACCTGTAATGTGTCTTGCAGCCCCAGAAACGCATGTGTCGAAAGTACAGGTTGTTCTTTCAGCTCGACAAGTCCAGCTTGTAAGGTGAGCAGACTTCCAACCAAGTTGCCGCTGTCCACCGAAGAGACATATTGCGGTAGCAGAGGTTGCAGCGTGTGGGTGTCATACCAATTGTAGAAATGACCACGGTAGCGTTTTAGTTTTTCCATCGAAGCTACTGTATTTTCAATACGTTGCAGGAACTCACCAGCAGAAAGGTATCCAAAATCGTACGCGGCTTGATCGGCCAGCAGCGCCATGCCGATGTTGGTGGGCGAGGTGCGGGAAGCTACGGCCGATGCGGGGTACTCTTGGAAGTTGTCGGGCGGTAACCAATTGTCCTTCGGCCCAACAAAATCCGCGAAGAAGCGCCAGGTCCGCCGGGCCGATGTCCGCAGGAATGTCCGTTGCTCAACCGTCAGATCAGGGGCGGGGGTTACAAGTGGCAGGCTGATCCACCAGCCGATGATGGGCGACACAAGCCAGAGTATCAAGATGGGAGCCAAGAAGAACAACTTTGCCGAGTAGGCTTGCCCCAGTGGCCAAGTCCCGACCAAAACTGAGGCTAGTACCAACGCCAACGTCGGCGCGATCCACATCTCCCTGAAGAAGTTGACCAATGAGCGCCTTGCATTGCGGACAGAGTAGGAGCGCAGTTGCCAGAGCAATAATCCACGTCGCGTAAACAGCATCCGCATGCCCGAACGCACGATGGCATCCAGGCAGATCAGCGCGTCGTAGGGTAGAAGCACAATTGTTAAAAATGCGCGCGTGAGTGGCCGTCCCGCGGACTTGCTGGTCAGGGTCAAGTGTACCAGCCAATCTCGTTCTTTCGGCTTGCGTATGAGATCAATCACCACTCCCAGCAAGTCGGGCACCACCACCACACCGATAACCAGCAGTGTCCAGAACCACGCTGGCCCAGGACCAAACAGCCACCCACCTGTCAGAAATGCAAGCAGTGCGGGGGGGACCAGACTGCGGCGAAGGTTGTCGAACAGTTTCCATATCGACAAGACACTGAGCGGGTTAGGTTGACGCTTTGCTTTTGTTCCTGACGGTGTAGGTGGCCCAGGTACACGTGGCAAGAGCCAGCCGGCAAGCTGCCAATCGCCACGTATCCAACGGTGTCGCCGACTGGCCTCAATGGCATAACTGGCCGGAAACTCTTCGATAAGGTCGACATCGGTTACTAGTGCCGAACGCGCGTAGCCACTTTCCAGTAAGTCGTGACTGAGAATAAGGTTCTCCGGAAAGCGCCCATCGACGGCCTGACGAAAGGCGTCCACGTCATAGATGCCCTTGCCGATAAACGACCCCTCACCAAAAATATCCTGGTAGACATCCGAGATCTCACGTGTGTAAGGATCGATACCTGATTCGCCCGCGAACAGCTTGGAAAAGCGGGACTGGCCGGCGCTGGTCAGACTGATTGAAGCGCGGGGCTGCAGAATTGCATAGCCTTCGATAATGCGCTTTTTGTCAGGGTCGTATACGGGTCGATTAAGCGGATGTGCGAGGTTCCCTATCAGGGTGCGTGCGGAATCGCGGGGCAGTTGCGTGTCGGTATCCAGCGTGATTACGTACTGGATGGAAGCGAGAATGGGGGTATCACCTACGATCTTTACGAATGCGGTTTTCGCTTCACCCCGCAGAAAGGCGTTGAACTGCTCCAGTTTTCCGCGCTTGCGCTCATAGCCCATCCATACGCGATCAACGGGATTCCACAATCTCGGCCGGTGAAACAGGTAGAAAATACCCGGGCGGTCTTCGTGGTAGGTCTCGTTGAGTACTTGGACTGCTTTGCACGCGTAGTCTAGTAAAGCATCATCCTCCGGCAGAGTTTGCTCGGATGCATCATGGAAATCCGTCAGCAAAGCAAAGAACAGATTGGGTTCGCGATTGCCAAGATAGCGGATCTCCAAGTCTTCGAGAAGACCATCGATCTCTTCCGTGCTGTTAAACAACGTGGGCACCACCACCATGGTGCGTTGGCTATCCGGAATACCCTTCGAAAAGTCCAGCCGTGGCAACGAGCGCGGCGGAAGAATCAACGTGACCATCAGGTTCACCAGTGAAACAGCCAGCGCCGAGATGCCAAGCATACCCGTGAGCGCAAAAAACCAGTAGCGCCAGTCATCCAAGGCGAAATCGGAAAGTACGACCGCTGTTCCTAGCGTGGTGAGTAACAGGATAGGCCCAAGATAAAGAAGTAGGCGGAAACGCCGGGCTGCTCGGGTGGATTGCAATTTCCATGGTAAACGGAAGCCAACCATACGTTCCAGATCAGGTCGACCGCGATCGATCAGGTAGTAACCGACATGAGCACTGCGGTCGTGTGTGCTTGATTGTTCTGCAGCGGTCTGCGCGAGGCCAATGGCTTCGCGTGCCACCGCCCACTCACTCCGCGAACCGCGGCTAGCCAGGTCTTCGATGACATGTCGGTAGCGGTCGCGCGTGGTGAAATCCTGGCTGGCGTGCAGCCCAGCTGGGTCTTTGCGTAAGGTCTGTTCTACGATACTGAGCGACTCGACGTAATCCTTCCAGTCCATTGTGTCGATAAAACGAAGGCTCCCGATGCTGTTTGCGATGGAGATCTGGTTGGCTGCGGCTGTGCGCCCGGCTGCGACCGACAATTGTGTTGCAGTCACCCCTTGCTCGAGTAGTTTTTGTTCGACCCAGGTTTGGACGAATGCCATGGCTGGTCCCTGAGCCTGTAGTCGTGCATGAAACTCTTCCACAAAAGGTGCGGTCAGCGCCACATCGGCGCTGGCAAACTCGGCCAGCTCCTGAATAAGTTTTTTGGGTTCACTTTCAGCCGTCGCGAGCATGCGGTCAGCCCAGGTGATGGCTGCGTTGATATCCTCACGTCGGCGGGCAATACACAACCCAACTCGGCGCAGGTTTTCCAGTAGCGCCAGCTGCAGCATGATGGGGAAAGCCCATAGTTCGCCCAGTTTCAAGGGTCTGACGGACTGGTAGGCAGCGATGAATTGGGTAGTATTATCGTTGTCGACCCGCCCGTCCATGTGCGAGATCAGTTCCAACGCCAGGTCATAGATACGGGGGAAACCCGCTGACGGACCTCCTGCCAGGCGTGGTAACTGTCTACTGTACTTCCGCGGCAAGTGGCGGCGTGCCAGCACGATCTGCTGTTCGATGAGGTAGAAGTTGTCGAGCAACCAGGCCTCTGCCGGAATGACTCGTTGCCCTTGTGTAGCGGTAACAACGTCATATGCTGCCAGCAGAACACGTTCATTGTCCGCCAGGCGTGGCAGTAGTCTGTCAGGGCCCGAACGCGGATCTATGTTGTGCTTGCTGGCCAGTTTTACCGCGTGACGCTTCAGCTGTTCGATACTGAACAGGTCCGAGCGCAGCAACTCAACATCCCGTTCGCTACGTAGCGTAGTCCTTTTGCGTGCAGAAAATCCGAACTCTTTGATGGCTATGGTATTCTCCTCGCCCGAATGTGGTGTAATCGTGCGCACTGGTTTTATGGTTTTTGTTTATGGTTAAATTCATACCACGTGCTTTCAGACTAGCAACCATCTGTTAACGATTGTAGTTTTCTTACGCTGCTCTGACAGGGGAGGTTAAATCGATAAGTTGAGGATGGAGAGTGTAGTAGTATCGCTAAATTGTGGAGTTCATGACTAGCCTGCAAATCAAACTGGTGCAACAAAGACACAGGCTAAAAAACAGGGGTACCTGAGATTTCAATTTTGCGTGATTGTGCATATCATATTTATCTAAAATATCAGGAATGATTTTGATAATGGAATTTTACATGGTATGACACTTGCCACCGCCGGAGAATCAGCATCGTAATTGAAGTTTTACGCATAATTTGTATTCGAGAGGAAATAGGTTGATAGATGAAGGAGTCACCGAATAGGGCCCTGAACAAAGCTGTCTTCCTGGATCGCGACGGTACAGTAAATATAGAAAAAAATTATCTCATAGATCCACGCGACTTTACCTTTATCCCTGGAGTGCCCGAAGCGATTTTCCAACTAAAACAGGCGGGGTATCTGGTGGTACTTGCGACGAATCAATCCGGTATTGCGCGCGGCTATTTCACCCACTGCCAAGTTGAGCGCCTACATCAATACTTGCAGTCTGAGCTTGAAAAGCACCATACGGCGATTGACGCATTTTATCTATGCCCCCATCACCCTACAGCTGGGACCGGAGAGTTTACCGGCATATGTGAATGCCGTAAAGGAAAGCCGGGGATGCTGCTGCAGGCAGCTGCGGAGTTGAACATCGACCTCGACCGCTCTTACATGATTGGGGACAAGGCTGCAGACATGAAAGCGGGCATCAGCGCTGGGAGTCATCCTATCTTGGTGCGGACAGGGTACGGAGAACAAACCCTGAAACAAGCCCAGACTACAGAATGGCTTGAGCGTGGCGTTATCGATGTTTGTGCCGATCTGGGGGCCGCTACGCGTCTTATTCTCGCGCGGGAGTAAGCTAGTTATATGCTTAGAAGGCACGCATTTTGAGGCAGGCAACCAAGAGTGAGACTTATGGGAGTAGCACATGGTGTTTGACCCTGACTCGAGCTCAGGCTACACTTGCGACATTTAAATTGTTGTGCCTGCTCCGTCTGAAACACTTAAGAGTAAAAGAGTGTTCAAGTGCTTGTCAAATCAGGTGCCGGTATGTGGGCGTCACCCATCGTTATTTCATTTAATATGTGGTTCACTTGTTACTTATTTAATAGAAGGATTTACCATGGAGCTCACCTGTTTTAAAGCCTATGATATTCGCGGCAGAATCCCCGATGAACTAGATGAAGAGGTGGCGTACCGTATAGGACGTGCCTACGCGCAGTTTCTGCAACCCCGGCGTGTGGTTGTAGGGCGTGATGTTCGCCTTACCAGCTCGCTTCTTACTGAGGCTCTGTGTCTGGGCCTCACTGAGTCTGGGGTCGATGTGTATGACCTCGGCTTATGCGGAACCGAAGAGGTGTATTTTGCCACTTTCCATGAGAAAATGGATGGCGGCATCATGGTGACCGCTAGTCATAACCCCATGGATTGCAACGGCTTAAAGCTAGTGCGCGAAGGGTCACGTCCTATTAGCGCGGATACCGGTCTTGTGGAAATAAGAAAACTTGCTGAAGCGGCGGTCTTCGATGACCCGCATCGGTTTGGTATCGTTGAACCGCTGGATATCCGTGCAGATTATATCAAGCATCTACTTTCTTACCTCGACAGTACTTTGCCTGCGTTTAAAGTAGTTGTAAACGCTGGTAACGGTTGTGCTGGGCCAGTACTTGATGTCCTAGAACCCCATCTGCCCTGTGAGATGATAAAGATAAATCATCGTCCCGATGGCAGATTCCCCAACGGGATTCCTAATCCTTTGCTGGTTGAGAATCGCGCGGCTACCTCTGCCGCTGTAGTGGAACATGGTGCAGTTGCAGGTATAGCCTGGGATGGTGATTTTGACCGCTGCTTTCTGTTTGATGAGAAAGGCGAATTTATAGAAGGGTATTATATCGTCGGTCTGCTCGCCGCTGCTTTTGTGGCCAAAGAACCCGGCGCTAAAATCATTCATGATCCGCGCCTGATATGGAACACCTTGGAAATAGTTGCAGCCGGCGGGGGCGTTGCGATTGAGAGCAAGTCCGGGCATGCCTTCATCAAGGAACGGATGCGCAAAGAGGATGCAGTTTATGGTGGAGAGATGAGTGCTCACCACTACTTCCGCGATTTTTCCTATTGCGACAGCGGCATGATCCCATGGATGCTGGTGCTGGAACTGATGGCCAAAAGCGGTAAGCCATTATCTCAACTGGTGGCAGAACGTATTGCAACTTTTCCTGCCAGCGGGGAGATAAATCGGGAAGTGACAAACGCGCCCGAGGCGCTTCAGACGTTGGAGAAAGAATACGCTCAACAGGCACGTTCCGTCGAACATGTGGATGGCCTGAGCATGGATTTTGGGGCCTGGCGCTTTAATCTGCGTAGCTCTAATACCGAGCCGGTGGTGCGTTTGAATGTCGAAAGCCGGGGAGACAAGGCGTTGATGGAAGAGAAGACTCGCGTGTTGCTGGATTGGCTCGATAAGTGGCAGAAACAGCAGTAGAATAAATAACCCTGTATCAAGTCAAGTGTTATATTTATGCAACGTTCGCTCATTCTGGCTTCCACCAGTCCATATCGCCGAGAACTGCTCACACGCTTGGGCCTTGTGTTTACGGCGATGGGACCAAGTTTTATTGAATCCATCGACCCCGGTGTGGCGCCGGAGTTGCAAGTTAAACATCTGGCGCTGGGCAAGGCGCGCAGTTTGGTCGCGACCTGCCCAGATGCAGTTATTATCGGATCTGACCAAGTTTTTTGCGATGCGTCGGGACGTGTTTTGGGTAAACCAGGTGACCTGGCCACTGCCCAGATTCAGCTCGAACGCATGGCAGGGAAAAAGCATCATTTTTATACCGGTCTGGCCGTCGTGGATGCACGCAGCGGTCAGACTCAAACTGCAAGTGTAATTTCCACTGTGGTGTTGCGTGAATTGAGCAGCAGGCAGATTAAAAATTATCTTGAGCGCGAATCTCCGTTTGACTGTGCTGGGTCGTTCAAGATCGAGGGGTTGGGTATCTCTTTAATGCAACAAGTTGGTGGGACCGATTATACTGCCCTTATCGGTCTGCCCCTGATTTCACTCACTACAATGCTCCAGAGGCTTGGTCTTGATCCACTTGATATTTGTGTTCGCTGACTCTATTTTAGACGGTCTGGATTTTGCGCAAATTTGGTCTAAGAAACACACTACAACCTGTCCAGCTGCCCGGATTTGAACGTATCTACACCCTCCATCGCACATAAATAATTCCATAAACCAATTTCTCTTTGAAGTGTATTACCTATGAAACACGCTGATTTTGTGCATCTTCATCTGCATAGCCAGTACAGTCTGCTCGATGGCGCTATTCGTATTCCGGATCTTATTGATAGGGTGAAAGAACTGAAAATGCCTGCCGTGGCGGTAACTGATCACGGCAACATGTTCGGGGCGATGGAGTTTTATACTAGAGCGGTTAAGGCTGGAGTGAAACCGGTCATTGGCTGCGAGGTGTATGTTGCCCCATCGAGCCGGTTTGAAAAGAAGAACGCGCGCGGTTCCTCCGAAGCGGCGTACCATCTGGTGCTGTTGTGCAAAAACAAGGTTGGATATAGAAACCTGTGCCAGCTTGTGTCGGCGGCATCGCGTGAGGGGTTTTACTATAAGCCCCGCATCGACTGGGAATTGCTTGCAGCACATAACGAAGGGCTCATCGCCATGACAGCCTGTTTGGGAGGGGAGATCCCCACCCTTATAAACCTTGGCTGCATGGATGAGGCCAGAGTACGTACCCAACAGATGGCGCAGATATTTGATAATAACCGTCTGTATCTTGAGTTGCAGGAAAATAAGATTCCAGAACAGACCACGGCCAATGTCGGTCTGATCGAATTGAGCAAAGATCTCGGATTGCCCCTGGTTGCCACCAACGACTGCCATTATCTTACCCAACAAGATGCATATGCGCACGAAGTGTTGTTGTGTATTCAGACGGGTAAGACCATGGATGATGAAAAACGTATGCGTTTTGCCAACGACGGTTTTTACGTCCGCACTGCTGATGAGATGCATGAACTTTTTAGTCATGTCCCTGCAGCGCTAAGTAACACAGTCGAAATTGCACAGCGGTGTAATATTGAGTTTGATTTCGATACCTACCATTTTCCGCAATACGAAAAACCAGAGGATAAAAGTCTGAATGAAGTGCTCTCCGAGCTGGCACATGCAGGGCTAGAGGAGCGCATTGCGGCCATAAGGATAAAAAATCCCGATTTTGGCCCGGCAGATGAAGAACAGTATCAGCAGCGCCTTGAGCGCGAACTGGGCACCATAATAAATATGGGATTTCCAGGCTATTTTCTCATCGTTGCTGATTTTATCAATTGGGCAAAGGATCATAAGATTCCCGTCGGGCCGGGGCGCGGCAGTGCCGCTGGCAGTCTGGTTGCCTATGCGATTCGCATAACCGACATCGACCCGATGCCTTACGATTTGCTGTTTGAAAGGTTTCTCAACCCAGAACGGGTCTCGATGCCGGATATTGATGTGGATTTTTGCATCTACGGACGTGAAGAGGTTATTCGGTTTGTACAGCAGAAGTATGGCGAAGCCAATGTAGCGCAGATCATCACCTTCGGCACCCTTGGGGCCAAGGGGGTAATTCGTGATGTGGGACGTGCGCTCAACATGCCGTATGGAGAGGTGGATAAAATCTCCAAGATGGTTCCGACGGTGCTGAATATCACCCTCAGCGAAGCACTGAAGCAGGAGCCGCGTCTGCAAGACCTGGCCAAAAAGGATGTGCGCGTCAAGGAGTTGGTCAGTATTGCCCTACGCCTCGAAGGGCTGACCAGACACGCCTCTACCCACGCGGCCGGACTGGTAGTGACTCCAGAACCCTTAACGGACTATCTGCCTTTGTACACAGATCCCAAATCTGGCAACCAGGCAACCCAGTTTGTGATGAGTTATGTGGAAAAAATCGGTCTGGTTAAGTTTGATTTTCTCGGATTGAAAACCCTTACAGTTATCGACAAAGCGCTTGAACTTATACACGTTGCCAGTAATCCAGATTTTGATCTGGATAAAATAAGTCTGGACGATGAAGAAACCTATGCGCTTTTAAGCCACGGCGACACCACCGGGGTGTTTCAGCTCGAATCCTCAGGGATGAAGGAGCTGCTGGTCAAGCTCAAGCCCAACTGCTTTGAAGATATCATTGCTGCTTGCGCGCTATACCGCCCAGGCCCCCTTGGTTCGGGGATGGTGGATGATTTCATTCTCCGCAAACACGGCAAGAAAAAGATTGTTTACGATTTTGCGCAGCTTGAACCCATCCTTGATGACACCTACGGCGTCATCGTATATCAAGAACAGGTTATGCTCATTGCTCAGGTATTGGCTAATTATTCTCTGGGGGGTGCGGATTTGCTGCGCCGCGCCATGGGTAAGAAAGACGCCGATGAGATGGAGAAGCAAAAAGAGCTCTTCATGGCCGGCGCGCGAGAAAATAAGCTGAATGATAAAAAAGCTGAAGCAGTATTCGATCTCATGGCTAAATTTGCCGCGTACGGATTTAATAAATCACATTCCGCCGCATACGCACTCATAGCATATCAAACCGCATATCTTAAAGCACACTATCCGGTGGAATTTATGGCGGCTCTGCTTACCGAGGACATGGATAATACTGACAAGGTAATAAAGAACATCGCCGAGGTGCGCGCGATGGGAATTGCAGTGCTGCCGCCGGATATCAATGCCTCCATCCGTTCGTTTACTGTGTATGAGAAGGCCATCCGTTTTGGACTTGGCGCAGTAAAAGGGGTGGGGAGCGCCGCGCTTGAATCGATTATTCGGATGCGCGAAGAGGGCCCATTTAAGTCGCTGCATGATTTTTGTGAGCGGGTGGAACTGGGTAAAGTTAATAAAAAGGTAGTAGAGGCACTCGTGTGTTGTGGAGCTCTTGACTCACTGGGGGGGAAGCGCGCACAGTACTTGGCTGTTTTGGAAGACGCCATGGAAATAGGCCAAAAGATTCAACGCGAACGTCTGCAGGGCCAGGAATCACTGTTTGAGATAGACGAAATGCTTTCCCATGGAAGCAACGGCTATGCAGATCTCCCCGCAATTGAAGAGTGGACGGATAAAGAGCTGCTTCTACGAGAGAAGGAAGCCCTGGGATTTTATATAACCGGACACCCGTTATCGCGCTATGCCGCAGACATTAAACATTTTGCCACCTGTGACAGTGCGGGGTTGGCTGATATGCCTGACAAGGCTGAAGTCAGGGTGTGTGGCATGGTTGCCGGAACTAAGGAACTAATAACCAAAAAAGGTGACAGAATGGCGTTTGTCACTTTAGAAGATCTGGCTGGTTCAGTTGAAGTAGTGGTGTTCCCAGAGGCTTTTCAAGCTGCCGCAGAATATCTGGAGGGTGATGAGCCACTGATGGTTTATGGAACCCTCGATGCTGGCGAAGACAACAGTAAGATTCTTGCCAATGAAATAATTCCATTGCAGATGGTCAAGGAGCGCCAGACCAGCAAGGTCAAGATCAGACTCAGCACACCAGGGCTGACTGAAGATCATCTGCGCCAGTTGAAACACACCATAATGCGTTACAGCGGCACGTGCAGGGTTGAATTGATGGTGGTAATTCCAAACCGTAGCGAAACCAGTATTTTAGCGGCGCAGGAACTTGGAGTTGCAGCCAGTGATGAATTTGTGCAAGCGGTAGAGAATTTATTCGGATATAACGTTGTCACATTCGAGTGAATTATATAGTATGCCTGAAATAATCGAGAATATGGAGCTGTGCCTCGTAGTGGAGACACGACTAGCTTCTTTTTATGCGTAGAATTTTATAAAATTGTTTTTTAGTATAAGTAAAAGGTGGTGTCGGATTACAGCCTCCATCTCCGCAATATCAAGGGTGAGGCAGTGTTTAACGCCATAATAGGAGATTTATAATGCTGGCATATCTGGATTTTGAAAAACCCCTGGTCGACCTTAACAAGAAAATTTATGAACTGCGCGAATATTCTACCGAGAGTGTGGATTTCAGCAGTGAATTGAAAAAGCTGGAAGCCAAGGCGGAAAAATTGCGCGAAGATATATTCTCCAAACTGACCCGCTGGCAACGTACCCAGTTAGCCCGCCATCCACGCAGACCCTTTACTCTCGATTATATCGGTGGAATTTTCACCGACTGGTTCGAAGTACATGGAGACCGGCTCTTTGCTGAAGACCCGGCGTTGGTGTGCGGGTTTGCCCGTCTGGATGGACAGCCCTGTGCCGTAATTGGACACCAGAAGGGACGCGATACCAAGGAAAAAGTGGTGCGCAACTTCGGCATGCCCAACCCGGAAGGGTATCGCAAAGCGTTGCGGGTTATGAAAATGGCGGAGCAGTTCGGCCTGCCCATTTTCACCTTTGTTGATACACCGGGTGCTTACCCTGGCATCGGGGCGGAAGAACGTGGCCAGGCTGAAGCTATCGCGCGCAATCTGCGCGAAATGGCTGCACTAAAGGTTCCAGTAATCGTGACCATTACCGGAGAGGGTGGATCTGGGGGCGCTCTGGCTATTGCAGTGGGGAACCGAGTCCTGATGCTGGAGTATTCCATCTATGCGGTGATCTCGCCCGAAGGTTGCGCTGCGATACTGTGGAGTGACGGAACCAAAGGGCCTCAGGCCGCAGAAGCTCTGAAACTTACCGCTACCGATATCGATGAGTTAGGCTGTGTAATCGATGGTGTTGTTTCAGAGCCCATCGGCGGGGCGCATAACGATGTTGCCGCTGCGTGTGACAACCTCAAGGAACAGTTGAAACACCACCTGGGAGAATTGAAGCAACTTACACCGGAAGAATTGGTGGAGCAACGCTATGAAAAATTCCGCGCCATGACGATTGTAGCTGAGGGCAACACAGAGGAATAGTGGACAGCGTAGGCATATGTGACGTATTGGGGGATTAATTATGCACCGAATACTGTTCTTCATCGTGCTGCTTGCACTGACAGCTTGCAGCTCGCCTCGCCGGTCAGAGTTGCCCATACCGAAAAAAGCGCTGTATGAAACGCCTGAACCGACGAGACCAGCTCCCACCGGATTGAAGGGATGGCAGAAGCCATACGAGGTGTATGGCAGGCGCTACACCCCACTGTTGGATCACGATGGCTTTGTTCAGGAAGGGATAGCTAGCTGGTACGGGGATAAATTCCATGGGCGCAGAACCAGCAATGGTGAGGTGTACGATATGTACGCTATGACCGCAGCGCATAAAACTCTGCCCATGGGAGTTTTCGTCAAGGTTGACAATCTTGCTAACGGGCGCAGTGAAGTGGTGCGAATCAATGACCGTGGTCCTTTTGTAGAGGGACGTATCATTGATTTGTCTTACACGGTGGCCAATAATCTTGATGTGGTCGGACGGGGCACCGCACCAGTACGAGTAACGGCACTTGGGTACCGAAAAACCGATACCCACGGAGATACATTTTTTAGTCTGCCGCAGAATATCATGCAGGGCCCCTTTGGTGTTCAACTCGGGGCCTTTACCCTGGAGGATAATGCTGTGCGGTTGCGTAATCTCTTACGTAAACAGTATACATTTGCCGAAATCCATCCCGCTGTGATCAACGGGCAGCGTTATTTTCGAGTAAGGGCCGGGAAGTTTGATTCGCTCGCAGCGGCAGAACAGGGTCGCACCCGCATGTTGGACGCAGGCTTCGGTAGCGGTTTTGTGGTAGCGCTAGATTAGCCCTTACGGGTGCTTATCAGCGCAAGAATGTCTCTGATCCATTCTTTTTGGCTATGTTGCAGGTGTTTGCTGTAAAGCAGTTGACGGGCCTGCTCCACGGGAAGCCCAGGGAGAAACTGCGCAAATAGCTGCTTGGAAGAGTGGCGATTGCTCAGGATCGCGCGCCGGATGTTCGGGCGTTTATTCCAGCGCGGATGACGAGCGATTGCGTTAATACTTGCCGCGCAGATATTTTGCCCGTGCAGAAATTTATTGAGCGCAACTTCCTTCATGCGCGGATTGTTCAGACATGGCTCAATTAGATGTGGATCGCCTTCGCGCATCAGGGCTTCAAGCACTGGATAGGTAGCGCGCCGGGCCAAAGTTATCTTAGTGCCCAGCGCAGTTGTTGGCAGCCGCGCGCATATATTGTGTTCCGCTGCGATGCGAACGTCCGTGGCCTGTCCCGGCAGGATTGCGATATTGAGCAGTTCTAGAAGGTGGAGTTTGTCCAACACTGTTTTTATCTGTTGCGGATTGATGTGCGGGTGTGACAGCAACGGTCTAGCCACTTCGCGGGAGCGGCTCAGTCCATGCCTGCATAACAGGGTCAGGATTGAAGCGTCGAGGTCCCTGCGCTGCAGGATGGCCTGCATATGTTCCGGCCCCAGAGCGACATTTTTAAGGGCAGCTCTGAGTACTTCGGCATCAGCCCTTGCCACTAGGGGATGCAGTTGCGTGCCGCTGCAGGTGAGCGCCTTTTTAAGCAGGGCTACGCGTTCCGGATTGAATTCCCTGTTTGAATCCAAAAAACCACCTTTCACTATTCTAAATACCCACCAAGTTTAGGCACCGCTTGCGGGTCTAATCCTGCTTACGGTCGAAAAACCCGTAGTTGCCCAGAAAATCCTGTTTAAACTCCCGGTAGTTATCGTTTTCAATCGCGGTGCGAGCCTGTTCTACCATGTTCAGGTAAAAGTGCACATTGTGAATAGCCGCCAGTGTTGCGGAGAGAATCTCATTGGCGTTGTAGAGATGGTGCAGATATGCACGGCTGAAATTGCGACAACAGTAGCAGTCGCAAATCGGATCCACCGGAAAAAAATCACGCCGATAGCAGCGGTTGGTCAGGCGTAGTTTACCATGGGAGGTAAATAGGGTGGCGCTGCGGGCATAGCGGGTGGGGATGACACAGTCGAACATGTCCATTCCCCGCTCGATACTTTCCAGGATATCTTCAGGCAGTCCCACTCCCATGAGGTAGCGTGGTTTATGTGCAGGCAAAAATGGTTCGGTATCTTCCACCACCGTTTTGAGTAATTCAAGTCCCTCGCCGACGCTTACCCCACCCACGGCGTAACCGGGGAAGTCCATGGAGGTGAGCTGTTCAGCACACTCCCGTCGCAGGTCGGCATAGACACCACCCTGCACAATAGCGAACAATGCCTGGTCTTGTCGCGAGTGCGCCGTCTGGCACTGTCCGGCCCAGCGCAGGGTTTTTTGGATTGATTTTTGTGCATACTCATGACTGCAAGGGTAGGGTATGCATTCGTCAAAAGCCATGATAATGTCAGCACCAAGTTTATTCTGAATGTGCATAGCTTCTTCTGGACCTAAAAACACATCTTTACCGCTAATTTCGTGGCGGAAAAAAACGCCAGTTTCGGTGATTTTCTTCTTGGGCAGAGAAAAAACCTGGAATCCACCGCTGTCGGTAAGAATAGGTTTGTCCCAGTGCATGAATTTGTGCAGGCCACCCGCCTTTTCCACCAGATTTTCACCTGGCTTCAGATGTAGGTGGTAGGTGTTCGACAGAATGATCTGCGCGCCGGTGGCATGAACCTGATCGGGTGTCAAAGCCTTTAACGCCCCATGAGTGCCTACGGGCATGAAAATTGGGGTTTCGATATTGCCGTGCGGGGTGTGCAGACGTCCGCGTCTGGCTTTGGTATGTTTATCTGTGTGCAACAGATCAAACTTGAACATAATTGGTAAGAGTCCTGTGGTTAGGCATGGGTGCTGCTGTGCGCTGAATGAAGGTGGATGGTGCGAGTGATGTCATGCATAGTCCTGTCAGCTTCTATACCTGCGCACATTAGCAAAAGGGATAGAATAAAGCAATCGGCTCACTGTGCTAGCGTTTTTTTCGCTTTTATACAAAAGGTAGGCAGGTTTTGCAAAAACAACAAGACATACACCTCTTACTGACACAGGCAGAATTTGCACAGCTACGTTTTGAGTGCCGGATGGGTGAGAGCACCGACATAGATATGGCGACGCTGCTGCGTTTGCGCAGACGCCTGCGGGATGCTGCGCGGAAGGCTCTGCAAGATAGGCCCAACATCTTCAGAAAGCTGTTTGAGCCATCTCTCCCCGCAGACCCTTTGGCACTGAAGCGTTACCAGAAAGGCGCTCCAGGGTTTGTTTTGTCCCCCACGGCCACGCGCAGCGGCCATTACGTTAAAGGGGAGATATTACAGCTCGAAGTGATATTGTTCGGGGACGTACACGTAAAGGTATTGCCCCTTATTGAAGCTTTTTCCACCCTGGGGTCTGCGGGATTACGTCTGGACAGTGGGCGCTTTGAACTTGAACGGGTGACATCGAGTGATGCAGCTGGGGTGTTCTCAGAGGTCTGGAGTAAACACGGCGCTCAAAATTGCCAGAATGTCCCCTTACTTGATCTTGGCTGGTGGCTTGAAGGACAAGCGCGTGTCTGTGGTCAATTCGAACTTGTATTCAACACGCCGGCGCGTCTTCTCACCGGAGGCAAACCTATGTTTGCCCCAAATTTCAAACGACTGTATCCTTTTGTGCTCCGACGAGTCACATCGATGCTCTATATGCATTGCGGGGTTGAGCTGGACCCGCTTTTGTTCGAAATGCCAGATTTGACGTGCACGGCAAATAAATTATATTGGCATGACTGGCGTGAATTAAGAGGGGATGTGGGCGCTTCAAATCCACTGGGGGGTGTGTGTGGCAGCCTGCACATGTGCGGAGATATCACCGGTGTAATCTTGTCCCTTTTACAGCTGGGCAGCATAATGAACCTAGGTAAAAATGCAGCGTTTGGTGCTGGTAGTTACCGGCTTGATTGTAAGTAATATCTGCATAGGTGGATTTTCAGCAAAGAATACTCTTGATGCAGAAGGAATCAGATGCAAAGGCGGTGCAAGAGTTGTCGTGTCTTAGCCAGAATGGGCAAACAGAGTCAGTAGTTGCGGGTGAAATGAGATAAAAGGCTGTGTGAAAAGAATTGTGCAGGAGTTGCAGATGAAAAAAAACATATGGGACGAACGGGAAAAAGCATTTGAAGACAAGTATTTCCATGATCTGGAGCGCGAACAATTGCGCAAGCTACGCGAGAAAAACGCTCCCCGTTCAAGCGGAAATGCAGGCGAGGTTACAACGTCTGATCCTGATTTAGAGAATAAAGACCGAAAAAAATGAGAGAAGCTATTAGGCACAAAGCCGACTGAAATATACTGTAAAAGGGCAAATATGGGCCGAAATGAGTCGAGCTTTGACTGTAGGTAAGCCATAAAATGCGGACTAGGCCTTTTTCTTGCTTATTCTGCACGTATGACGTAGTTATAGTTTTACATTAGCTTCATCTGTGAGTTTTTAAGTATGTTATTACCTTTGGATAAGATTAAAACAGACAATACAGCGTAAAGCTGCAAGGGGGATGCTTTGGGACAGGTTGTATTTGTGCTTTTAGTTGTAGGCGGGCTGGGAATTTTCTTTTATCGCCACTTTGGGGGTGCCATGTTGGCAAAGAAGCCAACACAGAAGGCAGTACAAAAACCAGAGCATACGCTTCAACATAGCGTTGAAGGTGCGGGGGCTGGCCGCTTGTGTGCACGTAACGATGCAGCGGAGCCGCCAGAAAAACTTGAGCCCGAACTGGACGAAACAAGCCCAGGTACATCAGATTTGAATGCACGCATAACTGTGCAGGTCACCCGCACGCCTGGGATGCTCCAGACCGATATCTATGCCAGATTCCCAGAGGAAAATCGTAAAGCGCTTCAGGCAGTACTCTTGCGGATGGACCGAAGTGGAGCACTTAAGCGTGAGCGCGAGGGCTCTTCTTATCGTCTGTTTGTGGGCTGAGTTTTAGTACTCGACTGGCCTATTGCGGCATAATGACACCACACCGAATATTTTGCCAGTTTTTGTACGGGTGCGTTATTCCTGCATAGCTGAGAGTTGATCTTCGCGCAGCAGAATATCCATATCTTCGATAGTGATATTGCGACCAGCCACAGTAATTATCCCCTCAGCAGTAAGTTTCCCCAGCAGGCGAGAGAACGTTTCTGCCGTGGTGCCAAGGAGTAGTGCAATTTCTCCCTTGGCAGCCGGCAGCCGAATGTGTCTGCTGCCCTGTTTTTCACTCAAAGCGCGCAGATAATGCAGCAGTCGCTGACGGATATCGCTTAGTGTCAGCTGTTCCACCATTCCCAACAGATATTTTATCCGCTGCGACAGGGATCCTATGAACTGCATGGCAATGGCGGGGTTGTTCTCAATGTGGTTGAGAATTTTGTGGGCATCAACGGCAAGCAGCTCACTGTCTTCAAGGGTGATAGCGCTTACAGGATAGCGGTTTTTCAGCTGCAGCAGTATTTCGGCAAAGTATTCACCCGCGTCCAGCAGGCGGATTACAGCCTCCTTCCCATCTTCGGTGGCGCGGAACAGCTTAACCTTTCCCCTCGCCAGAAAATACAGCTCTGATCCCTGATCTCCTTCATTGAACAGGAGCTGTTTTTTTCCCGCTTTTAGATAACGGCTGCTTTCCTCCACCAGCTTGCGGTGTTGCCCGGATGCGCCAGCTGTGCTCTCGCCGAAAAAAGCCTGCATAAACATGGTAACGGCTGTTTCTTTATCCATTATTTATCCTGTATTATGTGAGTGCTCGAAGTTCATACGCTGACTCAGGGTTCTGCTTGAGGCTCCATTAAGTTCAGAGCTTGCTCTAGAATGTGAATAAATGCAGATAGTTCTACCTGTTTCTTTAAATCTGGAGGGAGGTTTTCCAGACTGGACTGAAAACGTTTTGCCGCACTCAAGGCATTTTTGAGATCCGTGTACTGATTTTCCTGCTCAGCTGAGTGCTCACGTTTGAGATCACGAAATGTTCTGGCCAGTTTCGGGTGTGGTAAGGTGCCGGAAAAAACCTGTTTGCGCAAATCTTCGAGCTGGTTTTGTTCCATCAGGTTTTCGTTATTAATCTGATCCAGTAGATTCAGGCTGCGGTAGTCTGGCAGTGGGACAGGGCTGAAATGATCTTCCAGTGCGTGGGGGTTATGAGTTTTTAAGTACTGATACGCATGGGTGAGCTTGTCCGCTGTCTGCTGGCGGATACGGATTTCCTGGGCACAGTATTGCGCGAAATCGGCGTATCCCCATTCTTGATACACCAGCGAGTTACGCACTTGTGCGAGCAAATGGCCCAGTTCAGCCCACGAGGACTTGAACTGTCTGGCACTATGCAGAATAGTGTGACGGGTAGAGCCCGGTTCCACCTGCTTGAGTAGGTTTTCAATATGTTGTTCTGTTTTTGAAGACACGGTTGTAAGTTGTCCTGCTGTATGGGAATAGAAGTTATCGTAGTATAGTGCGCGACCTGCCGACGACACAATGGTACCTGTTTCGTACGTAATAACAACATGATTAGTGCGTGACTGGAATGATGCACTGGTGTGGCGCAGAGAAGGTGCAAATGGTTTGTGCCTGCGCTGACGTGCAGCCATTAGATACTTACAGGTATCGGCTTTGATAATAGTAGATGCAAACATTTACAAGGATTAGGAAAATACTTATATGACAGCCAAGGGATTGAAATCCTGCGTAGTGGGTGCGCAGACTGAGCAGATGCTGAAACTTGGGCACCCGTGGATTATTCGCGATCGCTATACTGATCAATGGCCAGTGGGTGCAATAGGTGAATGTACAACTTTGCGTGGACCTGATGGCACGTTGTTGGGGTATGCCCTGCGCGACGACGATCGTAGAATTGTGGCGCGTGTTATTGGTTGGCCGCAGGATGGGGGAGCCCCTCACATAAATGAACACTGGTTTTATACCCGTTTCGAAGCAGCGTATAAGTTACGCAAGGGTCATATTGACCCAGACTTTTGTGATGCATATCGCTTGGTTAACGCCGAAGGAGATCTGCTGCCTGGACTCACCGTGGATGTGTATGCGGGATTTGTAATGGTGCAGCTCTACAGCAGAATATGGGAGCCATATCGTGAACCGATGCTGCAAGCGCTCCAACGCTTAATGCGCCCGCAGGGTATTTATGAAAAATTTCGTCCGCGTAAGACTAGGGCGTTGGAGGAAATGGGAGATAAGGAGTATAGCTCCCTACTGCTGGGGCAATCGGCTCCAGACCTCCTGCAAGTTAAGGAGAATGGGTTGTTGTTTGAGGTTGACTTAAAACGTGGCTTGCATACAGGTCTGTTTATGGACCAGCGCGAGAATAGAAAAAATATTATGTCTTTTTGTGCTGGTAGGCGGGTGTTGAACCTGTTTTCATTTACCGGAGCATTTTCGGTAGCCGCCGCAGCGGCCGGGGCGGTTCAGGTGACCAGTGTAGATGCATCTGCTCTGTATCAGGAACGGGCACAGCATAACTTCGCGCTTAATCGACTTAATCCCGCAAAGCATGAATTTATCGTGGGTGATTGCCATAAGGTTTTGGCACAGCTGACGCAGAAACGCCGAATGTTTGACTTGATCATTATGGATCCTCCGAGTTTTTCCACTGTGGGTAAGAATCGTTTTACCACCAGCGGTGGCACCTCTAACCTTGTAGCTGCGGCTTTGAGTGTGCTTGAAGAGGGGGGGAGCCTTATAACTTCATCCAACCACCAAAAAATTGATCTACCCGAATATCTGAAAGAATTACGCCGCGGGGCGTTGCAGGTTGCAACACCCCTGCGGGTAGTTCAGACAAGTGGCCAAGGGCCAGATTTTCCATTTCTGGTGACCTGCCCCGAAGGGCGTTACCTAAAGTACGTGGTGGCGGTCAAAGGTTGATCTCTATAAAAAGAGTTGAAGAGGGCTTGCCTCACGACTAGTCGCTTACAACATCTGCGTGCAGTATTGTTACCGGTTCTTTGGGAACATCCTGATGAAAACCGCATGTTGCGGTGGAGGTGTTTTCGATCGAATGTACAGTATCCATGCCGTCGACAATCTTGCCAAATACTGCGTATCCAAAGCCTTCAGGGGTAGAGTCGCGGTGGTCAAGGAATTCGTTATCTGCAACATTGATGAAGAACTGAGCTGTAGCGCTGTCGACCACCTGTGTTCTGGCCATGGCAATGGTGCCGATGGAGTTTTTTAAACCATTAGCTGCTTCGTTCTTTATGGAACTACGAGGCTTATCTTCGCACATTTGTGCGTCCATTCCGCCGCCTTGAATCATGAAACCGCGTATTACTCTGTGAAAAATTTTGCCGTCGTAGTATCCGTCGTTAACGTATTGTAAGAAATTTTCCACGCTGATCGGTGCCTCTGTCGGATAGAGTTCGAGGACAATGTCACCGGCACTGGTATTCAGACGTACACGGGGTTTGTTTTCCATGCAGTATGTTCTCCTTCGGGGTTTTTAGTGTTAAGGTTTATGCATATCCAACTGCGTAGAATAGCACGTATTTACATGCATATGGATATTTTATACTGCGAATACGTAGGTAGCTAATAAGCATGCAGAATGCGGGTGTTTGGAGGAATAAACAGAGAAACCAGTTGCTCCAGAGGCAGCTCGCAGCTATATTAAGCTGTTCGTTGGCTCATTGTGGGGCTCCATTCCTGGGTGCTTTTCTGCCCACTTTTTCCGATCTGTAGAATAGATTTCACATAATAACCTTAAGCTGAAGAGCATTTAATTATGGCTTCTGATCCGGAAAATCCCGGTGTGGCAAAAAACATATTCACCGGCTATCTTATCCTTCTTCTGCATGTAGTGCTGTTGGTGGTGCTTGGATTTTTCGTAATTTTTTTTCGTGGTTTAGTTCAGTACATGCCTTGGATTCTCGGCGGGGGCCTTGTGTTATGTGCCTCTTTTCTGGTATGGCTGTACCTCAGGTATAGACGCCAACGCAGCAGGATTCAACATATGCGGCCCCAAGGTCGGGGGGTGGAGATCAGCCTGCTGGGAGGGTTGGCGTCCATGCGTGTCGGGGGAAGCCTTCCGGTTGAAGGATGGGACAGGAATGAGGCTTTGCAACTCGAAGACCCTCACGTGTCGCGCATGCGCAGCTTGGAACGTTTGATGGAGATGTACAACCATGACCTCATCTCACGTGCAGAATTTATGCGTCTCAAACATGATCTGCTAGGGCCAGAGACTGCACAGTGTGGTGGGGGAGAGACGAAAGAATGTGAAGAAGCCACAATTGTTGTGGGCGGAAAAGAATTGTAAGGTTGATTTCTCAAGTTTAGCGATTCTGTACACTTCTTTAAGTAGATGCCAGTAACGGTTTTTCCAGGTATCCGTTGCACCAAACTGTGCATCAGGGATTACCTGCCGCACCGTTTGGTGGAAAACTTCTGGAGTTAGAAGTTAAATTGTGCGACAAAATACTTGCAATTTTATTTTTGCAGTGATAAACAACAGCGTCTTGAACGTCGGGGTGTAGCGCAGCCTGGTAGCGCACCTGCCTTGGGAGCAGGGGGTCGGAGGTTCGAATCCTCTCGCCCCGACCATATTTATAAATTCAAGGCGCCAGTAGCTCAGCTGGATAGAGCATGTGACTTCTAATCACAGGGCCGAGGGTTCGAGTCCTTCCTGGCGCGCCATTTAAAGTAAACGTCTTTGGATGGGTGTTGACAATAAATAGTAGAATACGTAGTATCAGCTCCCGTTTTGGCTCCCTTTTTATGGTGGGTGTAGCTCAGTTGGTAGAGCGCTGGATTGTGACTCCAGTTGTCGAGGGTTCAAGTCCCTTCACTCACCCCATTTAAATATCCGGACTCGATCGTCGATGTTCTTGTCGGACTCCCGGCGAACTCATCGGGGCCGGGTCTTTTTTGTTGGCAATGACGCGCAGGTATCTTGTGTAAGGCGGGTGCTTTATTGGCGCTAGCCGGGTTTTGCTGGCATCTTCAAACACATATGCACGTTGCGAGAGTGGCGGAATTGGCAGACGCACTGGATTTAGGATCCAGCGGGTGACCGTGGGGGTTCGAGTCCCCCCTCTCGCACCATCATGTTCATTTGATAAATACTGGACCAGTGGTGCTGTTTAACAGTGCTCTGGTCTGCATGATTTTCAGATATTTCACTTTTAGCGATATTTCACTTGTTCCCCCTGAATGATTTAAATAGTTGAAAAGCTCATATTTAAGAGAGGATCGTTGCATGCATACGCAGGTAGAAGATTTAAGTCCGGTAAAAAAGAAGATATCTGTTGAGGTTGATGCCACGCAGGTGGCTAAAGAGATCACCACCGTTTATGCTAAAATAGCTCGTAATGCAAAACTCAAGGGGTTTCGCCAAGGGAAAGTACCCATGCGTCTGGTGAAGCAATACTATGCCGAGCAAATGGAACAAGAGGTGGTTGGTAAACTGATCAATGATACTTACTTTAAAGCTATTAGCGATAACGAAGTAGCTGCGATCGGAGAGCCTGCCATTCAAAGCAGTGGTAAGCTCGTAGAAGACAAAGCCTTTACCTATGAGTTTCATGTAGAAATTAAACCCAAGATTGAAAATCTCGCTTACACGGGGCTGAGTCTGAAAAAAGAGATCTACGCTTTCGACGACTCTGTGGTAGACGCACAAGTTGAGCAGATGCTCGATTCGCGCACACAAAAAGAAGCAGTTGAGCGTGATGCTGTGCAGAACGGTGATTTTGTAACTCTGGATTTTGAAGGTTTTGTGGATGCAGAAGCTTTTGCGGGTGGAGCTGCGCAAGACCATGAGCTTGAAGTTGGATCTGGGAGCTTTATCCCCGGCTTCGAGGATCAACTCGTCGGGATGAAACGCGGTGAAGAGGGCGAAGTCAGGGTTACCTTTCCAGAAGAGTATGGTAATGATGATCTGGCGGGCAAAGAGGCCACCTTCAAGGTCAAGATTTCAGAGATTAAAGAGAAAGTTGTTCCTGAACTAACCGATGAGCTAGCGCAGGAGTTTGGAGCTGACTCAGCAGAAGATTTGCGGGAAAAAATCAAAGAAAATTTTGCGCGGCAAGAGAAACAGCGTATCGAAGAAGAACTTAAAGAGCGTCTTATGGCGCAGTTGGTCGAGCGCAATCCCATGGAGGTTCCAGAGACCATGGTTGCAGGCCAACTAGATTTTATGCTGCAAAACATAAAAGGACGCCTTAAATCTCAAGGGATGACCCTGGAAATGATGGGGATGAACGAAGAGGCTTTCCGTGCCATGTACAATGACACTGCGGTCAAGCAGGTGCAGGGCAGCTTGATTCTGGAAGCGGTTGGCAGTGCAGAAAACATTTCAGTCGACGAGAACGAAATAGATTCGCGCCTGGAAGAAATTGCAGAAATGGCCAATGCCCCCCTCGAAGAAGTGAAAAAATACTACTCATCTGAGGATACAAAAGAGGGGCTGCTGGCTCAAATTGAGGAAGAAAAAGTTATTGCATATCTGCTGGGACAGGCAGATATACAGCAGATAACCAAAGAAGAGTTAAGTAAAGAAAAACAGGAAGCGCAAGAGGAGCAGGAGTAAGTATATGAATCTGGTTCCGATGGTTGTCGAGCAGACTGCGCGCGGAGAGCGCTCGTACGATATTTACTCACGTCTGCTAAAAGACCGAATTATTATGCTTAGTTCTCCAATTGACGATCAGGTGGCAAATTTGGTTGTCGCGCAGATGTTGTTTCTGGAGTCAGAGGATCCGGATAAGGATATCCACTTTTACATAAACTCCCCAGGTGGAGTGGTGTCTGCTGGTATGGCCATGTATGATACCATGCAGTATATTAAAGCACCGGTCTCCACAATTTGCATCGGTCAGGCGGCAAGCATGGGTGCGCTGCTACTTGCTGCGGGTGCGCCAGGGAAACGTTTCGCGCTGCCCCATTCCCGCATCATGATTCATCAGCCTCTGGGCGGCTTTAAAGGGCAGGCTTCTGATATAAGTATTCATGCCAGAGAGATCCTGCACCTTCGTGAATCTTTGAACGATATTCTAGTTGAACATACCGGTCAGACCATGAAGAAGATTGCAGCTGACACCGAGCGTGACTATTTTATGGGTGCCCAACAGGCATGCGATTACGGTATTATTGACCGCATAATCAAGCGCGATGAGCGCGTTGTAAAAAAGAAATAATTTTTACGACCTGCTGTTTTGCCAAGTTTAGTAATAAAATTTAGTAAAATAGTGCAGGTTTTAGGCGAAGTTTGCCACAAAGTTCCCGGTGCGTGTAAAAAGCGGGCCAAGAGGAGGAGTAGATGGATTCTAGCGACGTGCACAATAAAAATCTTACCTGCTCATTTTGCGGAAAGGGGCAGGATGCGGTTAAGAAGCTTATTGCTGGCCCGTCTGTGTATATTTGTGATGAGTGCATAGATTTATGTCAGGAGATCATCACAGAAGAACTAGCACAGACGGATATAATCGACGAAGGCAACCTTCCGATCCCGGCAGAGATTCTGCTAACGCTTAACGACTATGTAGTTGAACAAGAACGCGCGAAACGTGTACTAGCGGTTGCAGTGTACAATCATTACAAACGTGTCAAGTATCTGGCGTCTAACGGCGATGTTGAGATCCAAAAAAGTAATATTCTGCTGTTGGGACCCACAGGTAGTGGTAAAACTCTGCTGGCGCAGACCTTGGCGCGTGTCCTCAATGTGCCCTTTGCGATTGCTGATGCGACCAATTTGACCGAAGCCGGGTATGTGGGTGAAGATGTAGAGAATATTATTCTCGCTCTGGTTCAGGCAGCCGATTACGATATTGAAAAAGCTCAACGCGGAATTATTTACATCGATGAGATTGATAAGATTGCGCGGAAAAGCGAATCTCCTTCCATTACGCGCGACGTGTCTGGGGAGGGGGTTCAGCAAGCTCTGCTGAAGATAATCGAAGGTACAACTGCTAGTATTCCGCCCAAGGGTGGACGCAAACACCCGCAGCAAGAGTTCATAAAGGTTGATACCTCCAACATTCTAGTGATCTGTGGCGGAGCTTTTGCTGGGCTGGAAGATATTGTCTCCAGACGTATCGGCAAAAAAGGGATAGGGTTTGGCGCTGACATCCAATCTAAAGAGGAGAAAGTGCAAGGAGAACTCTTGGCTCAGGTCGAACCAGGTGATTTGTTGAAATTCGGTCTTATTCCAGAGTTTGTTGGACGTTTGCCCGTGGTTGCAACCCTGGAAGAATTGAACGAGCAAGCACTTATTCGGATTTTGCAAGAACCCAAAAATGCCCTCATCAAGCAGTATCAGAAACTCTTTGAGCTTGAAGGTGTGGAGTTGAAGTTCACCACAGGGGCTCTTGCGGCGGTAGCCCGTCTTGCTGCGCAGCGTAAAACTGGAGCGCGTGGGCTTCGCTCTATTCTTGAAGAAACCATGCTGGATATCATGTTTGATATTCCGTCCCAAAAACATGTCAAAGAGGTGGTTATCAGCGAAGAGGTGGTTCTTAAAAAGACCGACCCTTTGATTGTGTACGACTGTGCTGAATCCGCTTCAGCCTGATTCTAACGCCGTAACCTGGATATTCTATGACATCTGAACAAAATGTTACGCCTGAAGAAATTGCCGGAGCAGGGGGGGTCCCCCTGCTCCCTTTGCGTGATATCGTTGTCTTCCCTGCGACGGTTGTCCCCTTGTTTGTTGGACGCGCTAGATCCATTGCTGCCCTGGAAAGGGCGATGGAGACGGATAGGAAAATTTTCCTAGTAACCCAGAATGATCCTGAGGTTGACGACCCTGACGCCTCCGATTTATATCCAATTGGAACTGTTGCCTCAATCACCCAATTGATGAAACTACCGGATGGAACCATTAAGCTTCTGGTCGAAGGTGAATGGCGTGCGCAAATCTCGCAATATCGGGATCTTGAGGCTTATGCCGAAGTTCAGGCTGAAGTTATTGCGGACAAATTTGAAGATAATCTGGAAACCACGGCCTTGTGTCGCAGTGTACATGCGATGTTCAGCAGCTATGCAGGATTGAGCACAAAAGTTCCTGCTGAAGTGGTTACCGCTGTTGATGGGATTGATACACCTGGGCTGTTGGCCGATACTATCATATCTCAGCTCAGCGTGCGGATTGAAGATAAGCAGGAGATTCTTGAGCTTAGCGACGTAGAAGAGCGCCTGGTGGCTGTTCTGCAGATCCTCGAACGTGAGGAGGAGATCCTCAAGGTTGAACAGCGAATTCGTAAGCGGGTAAAAGGACAGATGGAGCGTACTCAGAAAGAGTACTATCTCAACGAACAAATGCGCGCCATCCAGAAAGAGCTAGGAGATAAAGACGAATTTAAGCAGGAACTCAAAGAGTTAGAAACTAGAGTTGAAAAAAGCAAGATGACTGCAGCAGCGCGACATAAAGTTAAGTCCGAAATGCGGAAACTCAAGATGATGTCTCCGATGTCGGCTGAAGCTACCGTGGTGCGTAACTATCTTGAATGCTTACTTGATCTGCCGTGGAAAAAAACCACCCGTGATTGCAACGATATTGATTTGGCTCAGCGTGTTCTGGATGAAGACCATGCTGGTCTGGAAAAAGTAAAAGAACGCATTCTGGAACATTTGGCGGTACAGCTTCTAGTTAAAAAAATTAAAGGTCCCATATTGTGCCTAGTTGGTCCGCCTGGTGTAGGTAAGACCTCACTTGGGCGTTCAATAGCTCGTGCCATGAAACGTAAGTTTGTGCGTATTTCTCTGGGAGGGGTGCGCGATGAAGCTGAGATACGTGGGCATCGGCGTACATACATTGGAGCTATGCCGGGCAAGATAATGCAGGGAATCAAAAAGGCCGCGGTTCAGAATCCGGTATTCCTGCTGGACGAGATTGACAAAATGTCCATGGATTTCAGGGGTGATCCCTCCTCCGCTCTACTGGAAGTGCTTGATCCCGAGCAGAATTCAGCATTCGGGGATCACTTTGTTGACCTTGATTTTGATTTGTCTCAGGTGATGTTCATAGCTACTGCAAATTCCATGCAGGGCATACCCGCACCACTTATGGATCGCATGGAAATTGTCCGTCTTGAGGGCTATTCTGAGGAAGAAAAGATTCAGATATGTCGTCGTCACCTGATACGCAAACAGGTGCTCGAACACGGACTACAACCGGAAAAACTCAAATTTTCGGACAACGCACTGGCGGAAATTATCCGGCGTTATACCCGTGAGGCCGGAGTACGTGATTTGGAGCGACGGATAGCCGCTATATGCCGTAAAGTAGCGCGTCAGGTTGCGCAGAGTGGCAACCGGGATCAAATGTGGAATATTGGCCTGAATCAAATTGAGAAATATCTCGGGGTTGCCCCATATACCTACGGGCGTAAAGATACAGTGTCGCGTTGTGGAATTGCCACCGGTTTGGCGTGGACACCCGTGGGGGGTGAAATACTCATGATTGAGGTACTTGAATTCCCTGGCAAAGGCAAACTCACTGTGACGGGAAAACTTGGCGAAGTTATGCAGGAATCCGCACAGGCCGCATATGCCTATATCCGCTCCAAAGCCAAAGTCCTTGAATTGGCAGAAGATTTTTACCGTAATCTTGATATCCATATTCACGTACCTGAGGGAGCCATACCTAAAGATGGTCCATCTGCAGGGATTACCATAGCGACGGCTCTGGCTTCGTCTCTTACCCGACGTCCTGTTGACGCGAACTTAGGGATGACCGGAGAGATCAATCTGCGTGGAGATGTTTTGGCTATCGGTGGGTTGAAAGAAAAATTGCTGGCAGCGAGACGCGCAGGTCTTGAACGAGTACTTATACCGTCAGAAAATGAGCGCTTTTTGGTTGAAATTCCCAATGAAGTAAAGAGAGACTTGGATATTCGTCTTGTTTCGCACATGGATGAAGTTCTGGCACAGGCTTTGCTTAGGTGAACATGGCCTGAATTGGTTTAGCTCGAGTTTGCCATTTTAGGCATTACCAACATAGAGCTAATAATTTATTTGTGTAATCGGGTTCAATTTCGTATAAGATGATTGCTCATTTCGGGTTGCCAATGCAAAGATTGTTCAAGGGGGTACTAAGCGGACCAGGCGACAGATTAAGCTGGTAAATTAGCTTGTTATGTCAGTTCAACTCTGCTATTAGTACGAAGGTATTTTTTAAAAACGAGAGTAATTAGGAGGCTAGCTGTGACAAAAACCGAACTGGTAAATTCTATGGCAGAAAAAGCAGGACTGAGTAAAACGGACGCAGAAAAAGCGCTCAAAGCATTTATTGACAGCGTGACAGAGACTTTGCAGAAGGAAGATAAGATTTCTCTGGTTGGTTTTGGTACGTTCAGTGTGGGTGATCGTGCTGCCCGCACCGGTAAAAATCCACAGACCGGCGCTGCTTTACAGATCCCTGCGGCGAAAGTGCCCAAGTTTAAAGCTGGCAAGGCTTTAAAGGATGCAGTCAACAGCTGAAGATAATCTCGATATATATAATTATCTGCTTTACAAGCGGCGCAGGATTTGTTACCTTCTGCGCCGTTGCTTAAGGAAAACCTGAGTAATTTCAGGGTAAAAGGCGACACTAGAAACCAAAATATAAGCACAGATATAAAATATTATACGTTATGGGCGAATAGCTCAGCTGGGAGAGCATCGGTCTTACAAACCGAGGGTCACAGGTTCGATCCCTGTTTCGCCCACCATATTGCGGGGCTGTAGTAGAGTCGGTTACAACGCCGGCCTGTCACGCCGGAGGTCGCGGGTTCAAGTCCCGTCAGCCCCGCCATTCTTATCTAGTAGTTAGCGTATACATATGGGCGAATAGCTCAGCTGGGAGAGCATCCGT
>Ga0265295_1000738_pt1 | contig 62852 bp, 53 predicted proteins | sample Munlansysbiofilm_FD_192503 | JGI IMG/M metagenome (GOLD analysis project Ga0265295, IMG submission 192503) | Leachate microbial communities from a municipal landfill in Southern Ontario, Canada - Methane capture system biofilm | ecosystem: Engineered > Solid waste > Landfill > Unclassified ... | reverse complement strand
GCTTACTGCTTACTCCTTACTGCTTACCGCTCACTGTTTTTGTCCACAGATTACACGGATTAGCACAGATTACATTCGTGTAAGCATACTCCTCACTCACCTCTCAACCCAACCTTAACCTCAACCTTTTTTAGTTTCACAAAAGGCACGAAGAAGCCACAGAGGAGCACAAAGATATGTAGGTTAGCTATACCTTAGTGGGTTTTGTGTCTACTTGGTGTTCTTTGTGTTCTAATCGTTTTTGCCGTTTTGCGATGACCCATCGGGTGTGCAAACCCGTAACCCGTAACCCGCAACCCAGACTCTCTTAGGGTAAAAAAATAAAGGCTGGTTTAGGTAAACCAGCCTTTATTTTTAATTATATCAATTGGGTTAGTATTCCCAAACGTCGTGTTCCCAGTTAAATATTTCGGACTGAATACGTTCCGATTCCTGCATATTTGGAATGCCACCAAAAACGTACTCGTTAATTCGGCGGTTGTCGTGTACGTTCGACTCCTGCATAATGTATGAAGAGAATCTTCTTTTAAAGAAAATATCATCGAACGAGTTTCGTTGGGCGTCGTTGTTGCTATTAAAAACGGCTGTATTGGCTAATATCGAGCGAGCATGGGGATAATATATCCAAAAAAGTCTCATTTTCAGGGTTTCGCCTTGTATATCAAGGTCATCATCGCCGGCTGCTCCAGTTCCAATTCGTGTATATACTCTAATGGGGCAAATACCTATTATGCGAACGTCCATTATCGAGCGTTGCTTATCGAAAAACCACTCTTCTTTTATCTGAAGCTCCTTAATCTCTCTCCAGTTAATTGATCCTGGAATTATAATTACGGTGTCTCTCCCTGTGGTTGGGCTAACATCCCGCCGTTCGCGGTCTTCAGCGTCAAGTTTACTCAAAATTTGTTCGTACGATATCAGGGTTGAGAACTCGTCGTCAATATCGGCATCGTACGCATTAATTTCGTTGTACTTTATGGCATCAATAAGCCTTTGAACAAGGCTCGACCTATCGTACATGCGTGTAGTGGGAAAATATAGGGGGTGGTTCATCCTTTGACGCAGGTCAATAGTACGCCAAATACGCTTGGTAAATACCATATCGGCTTCCCGTAGGTGAGGGTATGGTACAGGGATCCTTTGTTTTATGGTTTCCTTCTCGTACACCCCATCGTTTACCAGGGGTTCTTTAACACTTTGTGCATTTGATGCTAACGCTACTGCAATTAGAGCAGCGCAGCAGGTCAAGAAAACAGCTATTTTTTTCATAATCAATAAAATTATCGAATTCTATACACTATATCGTTTAAGGAGCGTACTCTTCCATCGGGTCCAACGGCCTTAACGTCAACAAGGTTAACCGTTTGCCCGCTGCGAAGCCCTTCAAACATTCGTCGTTGCTGGTCGTTTATAAGCTGGTTATTCGAGGTGGATGTTTGTGTAAATCCTCCCACAGTAGCCATTACAGTAAATTCTGTAATTCTAAACGACAGGTCGAAATCAAAGCTTTCGGGCATTCTTGCTTCTACTGAGAGCGATACCGCGAGCTCGTTTTTATCTACAATACGAGAGGTAACCCCTCTAACGGAGGCGATTGGGTCGGGTACATCGCGTACTCTAAATTGTCGTACTCCCATATTTCGACGCCTGCCATCAATCTCGGCAAATACGCTAACGTTACACTCTTTACCCCGGCCAGGAATAACCTCGTAGCCTCTTCTTGTTCTTCGGATTGTTCCTCCTCCATCAACAGAGGGATAAATTTTATCGCTCGAAACACCGGGTATTGATATGTCCACAGGATTTTCGATTCCACGATAAAACACATTCATCTTGGTAGGCGATACCACTACGTTTGGCTGGGCTACCTCAAACTCGTGGTTAAAGGGGCGCCTAAATTTAGATCCATCGGGGCCGGTAACCTCTAGTAACCCCGACCATTTATTTATACCCACCTGCCGAGGGGTGCGGGTAAATATGCCCCTCCCATTAACAATAGGAATTTCGTCATATGATCCCACCATTTTATAGTCTTCTACACCCTGATTGTTTGTGTAGGTTTCGTAGTTTCCTATGTAAACTTTTGGTACCTGGGTGGTGTCCGAAGCGGCCAGAAAAATTTCGGCATAAAACTCATTGCCCTGAAATATGTAGTTGGATTTAGCAATTACCACCGCGTCTAGTTTATTTACCTTAAAATCACCAGCATCAACCTGATTCAACAGGTATCCTACCACTTCGGCCTCAACATTTAGCATATCGAGTTGAATTTTTGTAAGCTGTGGGAATACAGCCACCAATGGGATATGGTCGAAGCGAGTTGATTCCCATGTATGTATCGTTCCGTCAGATCCTTGAGGAGGGTTATCGGTATTTAGAATGGTATCTATGGAGCTTATAAGTTGTGCTCCGCGGTTTGGGTCTATTTTGCTCTGTACAAACTCTCTAAACTCTTTAATTTTTTCTTTTAGTTCCCTGCCCTTTCCCCCGCTACCATCGGATCCGATAAAAATACGTCCACTTACGTTGGTGTCACCTTTTTTGCCAATTAGCTCTGTGTCAATATTATTGTCGCCAAGTAATGCAGGCGATTCAATGTTTTCGGCTGTTGTAATGGTTAGTACCTTTAACCCCTGAATATAATCAACCAGCTCGTTGGTTCGCTCACGAATTTCATCGGTTGTTATTTTCCAAGGTTCAACCTTGGTAGGGTTAATTGCATAGGCACTTTCCATTTGGTTATATAATCTTTCGTTTTTTATGGTAATGCTTTTAGTGGTTTGCGATAAACCGTTTTCAACCAATACGAAAGCATCTAGTACCGTTGCCGAAACGTTCATTGCTAGCATGGCAGTATACACTAGATACATCATGCCAATCATTTTCTGTCTCGGGGTTTCTTTTACGGCTGCCATAGTTTTTAGTTAAGGTGCAAATTTAAGCGTTATTATTAGCAACATTCATAGCAGAAAGCATGTTGCCATATACTGTGTTGAGAGAAGAAATACTCTGGTTTAGCTTTGCAACAGAATCGGAGTATTTTTCTGTTTCTTCGATGGAGGTTTTAAGTTTTCCCATCATGCTTTCAACACCATCGTATACCGCTTGCGATTCTTTTAATTTTTCTGATGTTCCTTGCAAATGTAGTTCATGGGCAGCGTTAAGTGCGGACATATTTTTGTTTAGCCTATCGAGTTGCTCTTGGTATCCAGTGCTTCCTTGTGCAATAAACTCACCATTAACTTTCATGGCTTCTGCAAGCTGGGTGTACATTGAGGTAAGCCCATTAGCTGCATCGCCTATTTGGCTTGCAGCACTTTGGCTTGATTGAATCAATTTTTCACCAATTTTTTCTCCGGCATTAGAAAGGTGTTCTTCAATGCTACCAACGGAACGGTCGAGCCCCCCCTTAAAGTTTTCGCCACTTTCGGAAATAGTGCCAGCCACTTTCTGGAAGTTTTCGGAAAGGATGTTAACCGATTCGTTTAATGCCTGGCCACTACCTTCGTAATTCTGCACAAAGTTTGCGATAGAATCATTCGCCTTGTTAATACTTTTTGTGTAGGCGCTAGTTGCTTTAGCGGCATCGGAAATATCGGAGAGCTTGGCTGTTGTGTCGCTTAGCTTATTTAACCCTTTGCTAATATTATTAAATAGTTCAGGACTCAAATCTGCACTTTCGAGCATCTGGTTAAACTTAGAGAAAACAGCTCCAGCGTTACCTGTGGATGCAACGGGTTGGGGAGTTCCGGTTGCTTGTGGAGCCGCTGTTTCGGCAGATTGGGTTGTAGTTGCTGCTGGTGCTGCTGCAGTGCTTGACCTAAATGAGGCTGCGGCAGAGGCTATAATCTCCTTAAGATCGTCAGCATCAATTCCCTCAAGGCCTGTACCCTTTCTATACTTACGAAGCTCCTCCTCGTCAGACATTCCAGTGAGCTCGGGATAAACTAAAGTCCAGTCTACCTCATCGGGTAGTGGTTCAAAACCCGAGAAGAAGAATATAATAACCTCGGTAGACATGCCGATAGTTAGCATAACACCCGCTGCAGGCCAGTACATTAGTTTAAAAAGAGCTCCAGTTAGCACTAGGGATGCACCCCAGGCGTAGAGGTACTTCATCATGGTTCTCCACTTTTCCCCCTGTACAAATTCTGATAATTTAAATCCCATTGCTATGTTGTTGGTTAATTATTTGATCCGGTAAAAGTTCTTACGCATCTGAATCCGATGTACGTTTTGGCGCTGTCTTGATATTCGAAAGTTCTGGTACCTACTTGTAAGAAGTGGCTAATATCTTTCCAGCTGCCGCCCCTAACTACTTTTCGCTTAAGGGCGGGTGGGTCATTAGGTTTGGCGTTGTATTTATAATCGGGGTTCATATCATGCATAAACATATAGGCGCTCTCGTCGTAGGCGTTTGCGGTCCATTCTGCAACGTTTCCAGCCATGTCGTAAAGCCCATAATCGTTAGGTTCGTAACTTCCAACCTGTACGGTGTTAAAGCCCCCATCGTCAACGTAATTTCCTCGCATTGGTTTAAAGTTTGCCAGCAAGCATCCTTCGGAGTTTCGGGTGTATGGTCCTCCCCAAGGGTACATGCTATGGTTAAGCGAACCTCGAGCGGCGTATTCCCATTCGGCCTCACTGGGCAACCTAAATTCAGGAACACCAGGTATTCCTCGTTGAGATAAGTATTTATTAAGATATTGGGTTCTCCAAATGGTGAAAGCGTAAGCTTGGCGCCAGGAAACACCTACTACTGGGTAGTTGTCGAAAGAGGGATGCCAAAAGTAGTTGGCAGCGTATGGCTCGTTATACGAGTAGCTAAAATCACTAATCCAGGCGAGCGTATCGGGGTAAACATTAACCTTATCTCTAATAATAAAATTGGAGCGATCGGTTACACGAACAGGAATACCCATTTGGTTAATAACCTCAGCATTCTCTTCGTAGGAATCTGTTTCAAAATTCCAACGGTTCTTTTTCTTGGCTGCTTGCTGCAGATCAATCCAAAAGAACTCGTAATTCAACTTACGGGTGTCAATTTCTTTTCGGCTATAAAAACTCTCGTCTTTTGTGTAGTACATTTCCGAAAGTATTTCCTGTTGCTCTTCGTCTCTAGTATCGATGGGTATATCCCATACCAACACAGGGGGTTCAATTAGATTACCGAATTCATCCTCCTCGATGGCAAAGTCCTCAATTTGCTGACTTAACAGTCTGCGCGCAATAGAGTCCCTAACATAGTATACAAATTGGCGATACTGGTTATTGGTTATTTCTGTTTGATCCATCCAAAAAGCGTCAATTGAAACCATTTTGGAAGGAGAATTTATAGACCAAGTAATATCTACGTCATCGCTGCCCATTTTAAATTTGCCCATTGGGACGAACACCATTCCGTATGGGGTGGGATCCTGGAATCCTCTTCGACCCTGAACTCCAACAAGCTCCCCGTTTTGACCTGGTCCACAACTGCTAACTATGGCAGCGAGAAAAATAAATACAAGAAGATTTCTCATAATACTCCGTTTGTTTAATGCAAATAACGTAAAAATATTTTTAAAATTCTTATTATCTATAAAAATCTAATGCTTTTATACTGTTGTGGAGCGCGTTCCTTTTTCAATGAAAAACAGTAACCAACCATAAACTCGTGCGATCCTCCACTATTTAATCCGCTAATCGAGGTCGTTGAGAAATCGTAGGCGTATCCTACTCGCATCCCCGAAAAAAGCTCAATACCAATAAGCCCAGTAACCGACTCTCCTATACGATAACTAACGCCACCCCAAAACTTTTTATTGTACACAAAATTTGCCCCAAATCCTAAGTGGCTGGTTGCCAAGTCGCTGCTAATTAATACCGATGGATTTATTTGCCAATTTTGGTTTGGAAGTTTTAAAAAATATCCTCCTGTAATATAATAATGTCGTTTATAATGGCTGGAGTACTTGTTGTAATACGAGGTTTCGTTTAAATGGGTTGCAGATAACCCAAAAAACATTTCATCGCTGTGAAAATAGATGCCTGCGCCCATGTCGAAATTAATCCCGCTTTCCGATTGTTGGGGCACTAGGTTCGATGTTCCGGTTGAGCCTCCCTCAGGAAACTTCCAGTCGGGTTCCAGCGAGTTATTAATAAATCCGCCGTTTACCCCAATGGCCAGTTTGCCCACCCCCTTAATTGTAAACCGGGCGGCATACGATAGGCTGGCGCCTACATCGGTGTTAAACCCAAACTGATCCTGTAGAACATTTAGGCCAATACCGCTGGAAAACCCAAATGGGCTAATGGCTGCATCGAGATTAACAGCTGAAACCACGGGGCTACCCTCGCCAAAATTCATCCACTGTTGCCTATGTATTGCGGTTGCACATATCATACCACTACTGCCCGCCGATGCTGGGTTTATAGTAATTTGGTTAAAAATATTATGGCTCAGCAACGGATCTTGCTGAGCCGATACGCTAATCGCAAAGAGCATTATAATGGATACAAAAAGTTTTCTCATTAATAAATTGCCTTATACCCAGTTGTTATTTGTTATTAACTTAACCGAAAGGTAAAGTAAATAAAAAAAAAAATCACCAACAAACTTTATTAACAATTATATGTTGATAACCTCAATAATTTAAATACCATAGGGTTTATACTCTTAAAAAAATCTAGTGTTACTATAGAATGGTGTTTTTTATTGAAAAATAATTCTTTTTTCGTTGAAAACGGGTCGTTGTACCTCATTTTTTAGCCCCAATTATTCATCCGAATAATTGCGGCCTCCGACAGCGAGTCAATCTCACAACCAATCTAGTTTCCCAAAACTGGGCTCCACTTTGTCGGGCTAACCCGCATTTACATTCATCTTTAATAAATTTGATGAGTAATGCGGGTTGGTGTAAATGCCGTACCCTACCTGTAAATTTATAAAAACAAGCGCCATTTAGCCCCTCTTTATGTTTCATGGGCTAAGGATAACGAAATTAATTGGATTTTATTTTTTTAAGACAAGCTATTTAGCTAATTCGTTTCCATGCCCTAAGCCATCTATCCGGAACATCTCCTTTGCTTGCCTTAGCGTAGTCGTTATATGAGCAGGCAACGGCTATCGGCTCATGATTGGTTTTTACGGTAGGGGGCAGTTCAAACCACCATAAGCCGGTTTGGGTGTTTTGCACAAAAACCAGCTCGATATTCGGAATGGGGCTTTTTACGTAAAAACGTTTTAAGCTCTGTTGGCTTTCGTTTACTGAGGGAAACCGATTGCGTGCGTTAAAGCCATCGATAAAATGCCAAATAATATGGGCGGCTAAACTTGCGCTAAGGCCGAGCGAATCGTTTTGCGTGTTGAGTTCGAACAGCCCGAATACCTTGGTGTTTGACCCCACACCCGAGTAGCGGGCAAGCTGGCATATCTCCTCAGAATAAAATCCGTTGGGCGAGGGGTAAACCACACCGGGCGAATCGCTGTGTTTTATGGAGGCCATATCGAGGCTTACAATATGCGAATCGCGCAGCGTTGCATCAATTTCCGACATGGAGCCCCGTACAAACCCTAGGCGCGAGAGCTCAAAGCTGTGTGCTGTTAGCTTATCTATATGTTTACTATCAACAAGGTAGCCTTGGTAACCCAGTATGCTAAGGTTGAATAGGCTATTTTTTCCGTCACCAATGATTTTATCGATATAGCATGTTGAAGAAAAATCGCCATCGGCCATTCCCATGTCAATGGTATAGTCTATAATGCTCAGGTTAACCCTGGATACATGTTGCGATGTTCCTAAAAATATTGGCCAGGTTAACTCTTGTGTTCCTCCCAAAATAATGCAGGTTGCCCCTTTACTCTGAATAAATTCAACTACATCGCGAGCCGCCATGTAAGTATTGGCCGTTTTGTCGGTTAGCTTAAGGTTTCCTAAATCGATAATCGGGTGTTTTATTTTTGCACCCGATAGGCCGAATAGGTATGGGCGTATGTGGTCGGCACCATGTTCTGCACCCGGGTTATTCGAGTTTCGGGTTTCTCCAACGCCAAACATAACCAAGCTTCCACTCTCGATGGAGAGGTTTGGGGTGGTGGTTAACGTTTGCAGCTTACCCAGTACCGATGCGCTTTTTGGTAGGCCATGTGTAGCAGGGGTAGCCTTAGAAGCGTTGAAATAATCTGCTAGGTTCATTTTTTTGTTTTTGCAGACTTTTTACGTTTAGCTTTTGTTGATGGTTGGGTTTCAACTATTTTAAGGCAATCGTCGTACGATAAGGCGTGTGCATCGGTGCCTTTGGTTATTTTGTAGTTCTCTCCTTTATACTTAATAAAAGGTCCCCAGCGTCCGTTAAGAACCTGCATATCGCTATCGTTCTCGAATACCTTAATGTACTTATCGCGCTCTCTCTGACGACCCTCTTCGATTAGCTCAATGGCCCTGTCGAGCTTAATGGACATGGGGTCATCCTCTTTTTTAAGCGATACAAACTTTGAATCATGTCGTACGTAGGGCCCAAACCGACCAATACCTATTACCACATCCTTTTCCTCGTATTGCCCAGCGGTTCGGGGAAGTTTGAACAGGTCTAGTGCCTCCTCAAGGGTAATTGACTCTATTAGCTGGTTTTTTCGAAGGCTTGCAAATTTAGGTTTTTCGCCTGTTTTTTCTTCGGATTCGCCAATTTGTGCAATGGGGCCAAACCGTCCAATACGAACTATTACGGGTTTTCCTGTTTTGGGATCGGCTCCCAGCTGGCGCTCGCCTTTTGTGTAGTCCGACACCTCTAGTGTTGTTTCTACACTATCATGAAAAGGCCTGTAGAAACGGTCAATCATATCGGTCCAGTTTAGCTTCCCCTCGGCAATGTCGTCGAACTCTTTTTCAACCGAAGCGGTGAAGTTGAAATTTACTATGTTGGGGAAGTGTTTAACCAGAAAATCGTTAACCACCATCCCAATACTGCTAGGGAAGAGTTTCGATTTTTCGGCACCGTGTGTTTCAGTCTTAATCTTTTCAACTATTTTATCGTTTTTCAGCAGAATAACCTGATAGTTCCTATCAGCTCCAGGCCTATCGTCTTTTGTAACGTAACCCCTATTTAAAATGGTGGAGATTGTTGGGGCGTAGGTTGATGGACGACCAATGCCTAGCTCCTCAAGTTTTTTTACCAAGCTGGCCTCGGTATAGCGTGGGGGGCGTTGGGTAAACCGTTCGGTGGCAGTAATTTCGAGTGCTGTAAGGATATCGCCAGCTTTTAGCGGAGGGAGTAAGCCCTTTGTAGTTTCCTCATTCTCATCGTCGGTAGATTCGAAGTAAACCCTTAAAAATCCATCGAAAAGCAGCACTTCGCCCGATGCAATAAACTTGTTTTCCGATTTTGATATATCAATGGTAACGGTAGTTTTTTCAAGCGAGGCATCGCTCATTTGCGAGGCTATGGTTCGTTTCCAGATTAGCTCGTATAACCTTTGCTCGGTAGAGTTACCCGAAATTTTTTGCTTGTCGGGATAGGTAGGCCTAATGGCCTCGTGAGCCTCCTGGGCTCCCTTGGTTTTAGTTTTAAACGTTCGGGTTTTATGGTACTTATGGCCAAACTCAGATACTACTGTTGATTTTACAGCATCAATAGCTGTTTTTGAAAGGTTTACCGAGTCGGTTCTCATATATGTAATATGCCCCGATTCGTATAACCTTTGGGCTACGGTCATGGTTTGGCTTACAGAGAAACCAAGTTTACGGCTAGCCTCTTGCTGTAGGGTTGATGTTGTGAATGGTGGAGCCGGGCTCTTTTTCGCCGGTTTTTTGGTTACGTTGGCTACCGAAAATTCGGAAACCTTGCATTGCTCAAGAAGCTCGAGAGCTTTTTTATGGTTGCTTAGCCTGGTATTTAGCTCGGCCTTAATTTTTGTTTTGTCTTCAAATAAACCGTTAACCCTAAAGAAATTGTCGCTTTTAAACTCAATTATTTCGCGCTCGCGCTCAACAATAACTTTAACGGCAGCCGATTGGACACGACCTGCCGATAACGACGGCTTTACCTTTTTCCAAAGAACGGGCGAGAGCTCAAACCCAACCAAGCGATCCAGTACTCGTCTTGCCTGCTGGGCATTAACCAAATCATAGTCAATTGACCGCGGGTTTTTTATTGCCGCCTCAATAGCAGGCTTGGTAATTTCGTGAAATACAATACGTTTAGTTTTATCTGGATGTAGTTTTAGTGCTTCGAACAGGTGCCAAGCGATAGCTTCCCCCTCGCGGTCCTCATCCGAAGCGAGCCAAACCATTTCGGCTTCTTTTGCGAGTTTCTTTAGCTCATCAACAACTTTGCTCTTGTCGCTACTAACAACGTACTCTGGTTTATAGTTGTTTTCTATGTCAATACCGAAATTCTTTTTGGCTAAATCGCGAATATGACCAAAACTTGATTTAACGGTAAAATCTTTGCCCAGAAATTTTTCTATGGTTTTTGCCTTTGCAGGCGACTCAACAATAACGAGATTTTTTAACATTGGCTGATTATATGGTGTAAAAACTGGCACAAAGTAAAGCATTTAGGAATCGAACTACAAAGCTTTTATAAAAAATAGATTTGGTTTTGATCTGTAAATAGCTCAAAACCCTCTGATTTACAGGAAAAATATTATTGGTTGGCATGGCAATTGAAAACCGATGTTTATATAACCATCGAGATGCAAAATAAAATTTAACCAGCACCGCTGTATTTTGGTTGCCGATTAAAAAGATTAACCCCAACTATTCAGCCGAATAATTGGGGGGGTCAACAGCGACTAGGTTTCACAACCAATTTTGCTGCCCAAAATTGGGCTCCAGTATGTCGGGGTAACCCGCATTTGCATTCATCTTTACTAAATTTGATGAATAATGCGGGTATATAGATTGCAGCTATTTTTATGATAGGTAGAGATTCAATTACTGCTGCATGCAAAGTTCTTTTGTTTACCTTTGTTTTTAGTTTGAATTAAAACCCTTTATATAATGGCCAAAACAAAAACCACCTATGTTTGTCAGAATTGCGGAACCGAATCGGTAAAGTGGGTAGGGCGTTGCCCCTCGTGTGGCGAATGGAACACGTTTGTAGAAGAGCGGGTAGCCCAAAGTAAAGCACGAGGAGGTATGGTGGCCGTTTCGCGCAATGCAGTACCAAAACCTTTAAGAGAAATTGAGTCGAGTAGCGAGCACCGAATAGATACGGGTATTGAGGAAGTGAACCGAATTTTGGGAGGGGGTTTGGTTCCGGGGTCCTTGGTGCTGCTTGGTGGCGAACCCGGTATAGGGAAATCGACCCTTGCATTACAAATGGCGCTAAAGTTAAACCATTTAAAGGTTTTGTACGTTTCGGGTGAGGAGAGCGCCAAGCAGGTAAAAATTAGGGCCAATAGGTTGACCGATAGCGAATCGGAATGCCTTATCCTAAACGAAACGTTGCTAGATAATATCTTAACACAAGCACAAAATGTACAGCCCGATGTGCTGGTTGTTGACTCAATACAAACGCTCTACACCGATACGATAGAATCGACCCCTGGCTCGGTTTCGCAGGTTCGCGAGTGTGCCGTGTCGTTGCTACGATATGCAAAAACTACGGGCGTCCCCGTTATTTTAATTGGTCATATTACTAAAGATGGTAGCATAGCGGGGCCAAAGGTGCTTGAGCACATTGTTGATGTGGTGCTGCAGTTTGAGGGCGACAACAACTACCTTTACCGCATACTTCGTTCAATAAAGAATCGATTTGGTTCAACATCGGAGATTGGTATATTCGAAATGCAATCGGCTGGCCTGATTGAGGTGCCAAACCCATCGGAGATTCTTCTTTCGAATCGCGACGAGGGGCTCAGCGGGATAGCCATTTCTGCAGCAATGGACGGGGCGCGCTCGTTTTTGATTGAAACCCAAGCGCTGGTTAGCACGGCAGCTTATGGTACGCCCCAACGCTCATCAACAGGTTACGATACCCGACGGCTTAATATGCTTTTGGCTGTGCTAGAGAAAAGAGCCGGTTTTAAGCTGGCCTCAAAGGATGTGTTTTTGAACTTAGCAGGCGGATTGAAAATAACCGATCCCGCCATGGACATGGCCGTTGTTGCCGCTATCTTATCATCAAATTTTGATCTATCTATCCCCTCATCGGTGTGTTTTGCCAGTGAGGTGGGACTTTCGGGCGAAATTAGGCAGATACCTAGGGTTGACCAGCGTATATCGGAGGCGGCCAAGCTGGGGTTCGAAAAGATTTTTGTATCGAAGTATAGCCTTACCAGCGAAGTTGATGCAATTAAAGGTATTGAGCTGGTAAAGGTGGGGAAAATAGAGGAGCTGGTGAGACAGCTATTCGGTAAAAACGATTAGCTGTACAGTATTCTATTGTGCCGTTTTCTTTCGCTTACGAAGCATGAAATAAACCAACGCTCCAACACCAAGCACGATAAATAAAAGGGTTTGCGATTCGTGCGATATGATAGCATAGGTTAGCCCGTCGGCCCATGAAATGCCGTAAATGCTTAGTGCCGAGGCCGTAATAATATGGAATGCGCCAAAACCACCCTGTACCGGAGCAACCATGCCAAGCGAACCCGCAACCATGATAAATAGCCCATCGAGCGGCGAAAGAGAGCTGGTTGCCTCAATTGAGAATACCATTAGCCAGGTCATTAGCCAGTACAAAAACCAGAGCAAAACGGTGTAGGCAAAAAACGCTTTGCGGCGTTTCATGGTAAATACCGATTTTACCCCATCGATAACACCCCGTAAAAAATTTGACACCTTACCGCGAAACTTACTACCAAAAACATTCCGATGAATTAAAATAGCTAAAACCACTGTAAGTAGTGTAACGGCCAGTAAAATTATTGGAATAAGCAGCTCCATGTTCAAAACTTTTTCCCAGAGAGGCGTAACGGCATTTGTGTAAATAAATTTACCAAAGAAATTAATGCGAGCAAAGAATACGATAAGTATAAGTATTAGCGTAACCAATACATCTAAAGCTCGCTCAACAAACACGGTGCCAATGGCTTTTTGGAAAGGTATTTTATCGGTTTTTTGAAGCGTTCCACAACGGGTTACCTCGCCTAGACGAGGGAAAGCAAGATTGGCTAGGTAGCCAGTAACTACAGCACCAAATACGTTGGTTAGCGACGGATTATAGCCAAGCGGTTCGAAAAGAAGTTTCCAACGTAACGCGCGGACTAGGTGCGAAAAGGTTCCCACGATAACTGCTAAAACTACCCATATATAGTTAACGTTGGTAAAGCTTTTGGCCAGCTCTTCAATTTTTACCCCTTTAAAAGCAAGGTATAGTAGTACAAGGGCAGCAAGCGAAAAGGCAGCGTAGGTTAACTTGCTCTTTACTGAGGGCTTCACGGGCAGTAACTATTTAGCTGTGGGTTTAAACTAGCTTGTTGGTTTGTATATCGGGGAAAATAATGGACGGTTTAAACGATTTGGCCTCCTTAAAATCAATGGAAGCGTATGACATGATGATAACCAAATCGTTAACAGAGCACTTTCGGGCAGCGGGGCCGTTTAGGCAGACATCGCCCGAACCCCGTTCACCTTTAATAACGTAGGTTTCGAGGCGTTCGCCATTGTTTATGTTAACTACCTGAACCTTCTCGTTCTCAACAAGATTTGCAGCATCCATTAAATCTTCATCAATGGTAATGCTACCAACATAGTAAAGGTTAGCCTCGGTTACCCTTGCCTGATGGATTTTCGATTTTAGAACTTCAATAAACATCGTAATGTTGATATAAGTGTTTTAAAAAAGAATGTTGTCAATTAGCCTCACATCACCAACCCGAACTGCTATACAGCCAACCGATTGTTGAGCATCGCTCCATTTGTAAATTGGTTCAAGGGTTGTTGCATCGGCAATCTCAAAGTACTCAACGTCTAAAAGAGGGGTGCTGTTTATTTGATCTTTTACCCATCTTACCAGTTCTTTAACGTTAAAGTTACTCCCTTTGTTCTGCGCAGCGAATAGGGTTTTCGAAATAATGGGTACGATTTGCCTTTGCTCGGGGGTTAGAAGGGCATTCCTCGAGCTCATGGCCAATCCGTCATCCTCACGAACGGTGGGGCATGCCACTATTTCTATATCAAAATTTTGTACCTCTACTAGTTTTCGGATAATTACCAGCTGCTGGAAATCTTTTTGACCAAAGTATGCTTTATTTGGTTTAACAATTCCGAAGAGCTTGTTAACAACTTGCGCAACACCATTAAAATGCCCAGGTCTATATTTACCCTCCATAACCTTATCGAGGCTGCCAAAATCAAACTGTTGAGGTTCGGGTGTTGGGTACATCTCTTTAACCGAGGGGCTAAAAACGATACTTACGCCAGCCTCCTCACATTTGGCTAAATCCTGTTCAAGTGTGCGGGGATAACTTTGTAAGTCGTTACTATCATTAAATTGGGTTGGATTTACAAAAATACTTACAACAACAACAGGGTTTTGCGTTTTTGCAATGCGCATTAATTCGGTATGGCCCTTGTGTAGCGCCCCCATTGTGGGCACAAAGCCTATGGATTGACCTTTACCACGTATGGGGCTCAAGCACGACTGAAGTTCGGCAATGGATGTTACAGTTTTCATTCTCAGTAAAATATAGTTGAAATAAGCACACAAAGGTATATCTAAATGCAGTAACTGCAAAAATATACGTAATTAGTCTTTGCAAGAAAACGCCAAATTACTCATAACCCCAACTATTCATCCGAATAAATGCTGTTTCCAACAGCGACTAAGCTTCACAACCAATTTTGCCGCCCAAAAAAAGGGGTTTAGCTAGGTCAGGGTAAGTCGTATTTGCATTCATCTTTCCTAAAATTGATGAATAATGCGGGCTAACAGGCAATAATACGTAATGATAAAACAGGTAACGTTAATTAACATTAGGGAGTTCAAATTTATTTTTAACTTTACCACCAAATAAATCGTAGTACAGGATGACAAAAAATAGCAGCTTTGGCCGTAAATTTCAGATTTGGTTCTGGGGGATATTTTCGTTCCTATGGGTACTATTAATAGGATTCTTTGTTATGATTGGGCTAGAATTATTTGGCCCACTACCCTCGTTTGAGCAACTTGAAAACCCCAAAAGCAACATTGCTTCAGAAGTGTTTACTGAAGATCATGTACCACTTGTGCCATACTATATTCAGCTAAGAACTCCAGTTTCTTACGATGATTTGTCGCCAAATATTGTAAATGCACTTCTTTCAACAGAGGATATACGTTTTCATAACCATTCGGGGATTGATGCCAGAGGGATTGCCCGGGTAATGGTTAAAACCATTATTTTAGGCCAATCGCGAAGCGGTGGGGGTAGTACTATTACCCAACAACTTGCTAAGAACCTGTTTCCACGCGACACGACCATTTATCGCAATTCGTTGGCAAGGAATTCGAAGCTTGTGGTAACTAAACTAAAGGAGTGGATTACAGCCGTAAAGCTCGAGCGTAACTACACCAAGGAAGAAATTATTGCCATGTACCTAAATACGGTAGCTTTTGGCAGCAATGCTTTTGGAGTTAGAGCGGCAGCTAAAACTTTTTTTAATACAACCCCCGACTCCCTTTCTGTTGAGCAGGCAGCACTACTTGTTGGGGTGGTAAACGCGCCCACCCGTTATAGCCCCATACGAAATCCCGAACGCTCGTTGCAACGACGAAACTTTGTGGTTTCGCAAATGGCAAAATATGGATATATTACCGATACAAAACGTGATTCTATCTGGCAACATCCTATTGAGCTGAATTTTAGAGTTCAGGATCATAATCAGGGATTGGCTACATATTTTAGAGAGCACCTTCGCCTTGTTCTTTCGAAAGATAAGCCTAATCCTAGGTCGTATTACTCATATGCACAGTATAAAGAAGATTCTATTCAGTGGGAGAACGACCCGCTTTTTGGATGGTGTAATAAGAATGTAAAGCCCGACGGCACACCCTATAATCTTTATCGTGATGGATTAAAAATATATACCACCATCAATAGTCGTATGCAGCAGTATGCCGAGGAGGCCGTGGCTGAGCATTTGGGAGAATATTTGCAACCCGAGTTTAACTACGAGCAGAAGCAAAATGATTACCGCTTGTTTAATAAGGATTTATCCAACGAGCAAATTGATGGGATTTTGCTTAACGGTATGCGTCAAACGCAAAGATATAGAGGTTTACGCAACAATGGGGCAACAACGAAAGAGATAAATGAGAATTTTAATCAAGCGGTACCAATGACCATTTTTACATGGCAAGGAGAACGTGATACGGTACTAACCCCAATGGATTCTATAAAGTATTATAAGCGTATACTGCGAACAGGCTTTATGGCCATGAATCCGAGAACTGGGCATATTAAAGCCTGGGTTGGAGGCCCCAATTTTAAACACTTTAAGTACGACCATGTAAAGCAAGGCAAGCGGCAGGTTGGTTCAACAATTAAACCGTTTTTGTATACCCTTGCCATGCAGGAGGGTTACTCACCCTGCGATTTAGTTCCAAATGTATCCCAAAGTTTTGTTGTAAATGATTCAACATGGACACCTCGAAATTCGGGACGATCTGAGTACGAAGGGAAAATGGTAACCCTAAAATGGGGTTTGGCTAACTCGATAAATAATATTTCGGCCTGGCTAATGAAACGATTTAATCCATACGCCCTGGCCGAGGTGGCACAGCGAATGGGTATTACCAGCCACATAGATCCGGTGGTATCGGCTTTTTTGGGAACTTCGGAGCTTAGCGTTTACGAAATGGTAAGCGCTTACGCTACCTATCCTAATAAAGGGGTGCATAATGAACCCTTATTGGTAACACGCATAGAGGATAAGAATGGAAATATATTGGCTACCTTTCAACCTCAGCGTAACGAGGCCATTAGCGATCAAACGGCTTACCTAATGATAAACCTGCTTGAGGGTGTTGTGAATCAGGGTACTGCCGGGAGATTACGCTGGAGATACAATTTACCAGGTCATATTGCGGGTAAAACAGGAACAACCAATAACCATTCCGATGGCTGGTTTATGGGAATTGTACCTAACCTTGTTGGCGGAGTATGGGTTGGTGCAGAGGATAGATCGGTTGGTTTTGAGAATATTGCGCAAGGGCAGGGAGCTAATATGGCGCTACCAATTTTTGGGATATTTATGCAAAAAGTTTTTGAGGATGGCCATCTTGGGGTTAATCCAACCGACGAATGGGACAAACCCCTTAAACTTTTTGATGTTAATCTTGATTGCGAGGGGGTTGTTTCTACAATGAAAGAGGAGGAAAGCTTCGAAAACGACTTTTTCTAGCTGTTACGCCCAGGTATTGAGCTAATAAGTCTCTTTGTGTATTCCGATGATGGCGAGGCGTACACCCTATCGGCAATGCCCGATTCCACTATGTTTCCTTCTTGCATAACCAGTATCCTGTTGCTCATATATTTTACCACCGATAGGTCGTGCGATATAAAGATGTAGGATAGGCCAAAATCTTTTTTTATTTGGTTCAGAAGATTTAGTATTTGAGCCTGAACCGAAACATCGAGGGCAGAAACCATCTCATCACAGACTAGCACTTTAGGGTTTACCGCTAGGGCGCGGGCAATGCCTACACGCTGCCGTTGACCTCCCGAAAACTCATGCGGATAACGATAAAAGCTGTTAGGTGGTAACGACACACGTTCAATAAGCGCTTCGGCTTTCTTCTGTCTTGCTTGTTTTGATTCGGTGAGTCCGTAAAATTCGATGGGCTCCATTATTGCTTCGCCTACGGTAAGCCGAGGGTTAAGCGATGAGTAAGGATCCTGAAAAATAAGCTGAACATCCTGTCTAAACTGAGCCATTTGGGTTTTGCTAAAACTTTTGATGTTACTCCCTTTATACAGAATATTGCCCGACACATAGGGCGTAAGCCCTAGTATTGCTCTGCCAAGCGTTGTTTTTCCACAACCCGATTCGCCAACTAAGCCTAAAGTTTCATTGGGAAAAAGGTTAAATGATAGGTTGTTAACCGCCTTAAACGAACGAGCTGTACGACCAAAAAAATTGCGTTTTGTAATAAATTCAACATTAATACTATCAACGTTGAGTATGGGTTGGTTTGAGTATATACGCCTGTTTTCTTTGTCTATGTTTTGCTCTGGAATGCACGTCATATTATCGCCACTGAGGTATTGCTGAACGGTTGGTAGAACCTTAGGGCGTTTGTTAAGCGGGGGCTTACAAGCCATTAACCCCTGTGTGTAAGGATGTTGTGGCGATAGTAAAATTTGCGATGTTAGCCCTTGCTCAACCAGCTCACCATCTTTTAAAACGAGTATGCGATTAGTTACCTCAGCAATTACGCCCAAATCGTGGCTTATAAAAATAAGGCTCATACCCCTTTTTTCAACAATACTGTTAAGCAAACCAATTATCTCTTTCTGAACGGTTACATCAAGGGCTGTTGTAGGTTCATCGGCAATTAGGATTGATGGGTTTCCGGCCAACGCCATGGCAATCATTACACGCTGCTTTTGTCCACCGCTAAGCTCAAATGGATAACTTTTATAAACCTTTTCTGCTTCAGCTATTTGCACCTCGTTAAATAATGATATGCACTTACCTTTTAGCTGTTTTTTTGATAATTTATGGTGGATAGCAATAGCTTCCTCAACCTGTTTTCCGCATCGCATCGAAGGGTTTAGGGAGGTCATTGGTTCTTGAAAAATCATGGCCAAATGTTTACCCCGTAAACGCTTATGCCTGTCGGCATGTAGGCCAATAAGGTTAACCGTATTTTCATTGGGTAGGTTCAAATTAGCAGCACCATTGGCAGCTATTGCCCCAGGGGGGAGTAGCCCCATAAGGCTGAGCGCAGTAATCGATTTGCCCGATCCTGATTCTCCCACAATGCCTAGCGACTCACCCGATTTTAGCGAGAACGTAAGATTTTGTAGTACGTGCGATAAGCCAAATGCAATGGATAGATTCGTTACCTCCAGAATGTTTTCGATTGCAGATGCTTTGCTCATTGAGGTATTTTTTTGCCTTAGTGGTTGCCAATGTTTTGTTGTGATAGAATTCGGTTGGTAATTATTCGTACAGGGAAACGAGCGGCCAGTAGGCCGATAGTGAAAACTAGAATCAGAATTAATGTAATATCTAGGGGTTGTATATCAACAGGGTAGGCATCAATAATAAATTGCCCTGATCCCTGTAGCTTTACAATGCCAAACTTAATTTGTAACCAGCAAATGAGGATTCCCAATGCCGCTCCGATAATAGTTCCAGCCATGGAAATGAGTACTCCTTCGGCTAAAAAGATGTTCTGAATAGTATTTTTATTGGCCCCAAGGCTTCGTAGGGTTTCTGCATCTTTTCGTTTTTCAATAATCAACATCGATAGGGTTCCCACTATGTTAAACGAGGCGATTATAAGAATTAGCGTGAGAATTAGACCTATGACCAATTTCTCGGATTTCATGGTGCGATAGAGCGATTCGTTTTGCTGATACCTGTTTTGAACATTAAAATCATCGCCTAAAATATTTTGAAAATCTTGTTGTACTTTTTTGTGGTTGGCCTCGGGTTTTAGCTTGATTTCAATTGAGGTAATCTGATTGTCGTAGCTAAGCATCTCTCGGACAAATTCGATAGGGGCAAGAACGTACTGTGTATCAAACTCCTGCTCAATAGCAAAAACTCCCGAGGGCATTATGGCTTTTGAGGTAAAGGCCGATGCCGAAGTTATGCTGGGAATATACCCTCTTCGGGGCATGTAAATTTCAAGGGCATCGAAGTGAGCCAAATTCGCGTTGAGGTAAATGGCAACCCCATGGCCCATTACAGCCATGGGCTGGCTTCCCCGCCATAGCAGGAATTCACCGTCGATAAGCATTGAGTCGATACCGGTTTGTTCCTTATAGTTGCGGCTAACCCCCTTTATGGTGCCAATATGCTGCTTGTTTCGATATTTGAAGATAGCGTTTTCCTCAACAACCTCAGAAAATACTAGAACCGATGGGTGGTTGCGTATGCTATGTAGCTTTTGTAGGCTATCGGGAAATGTTTTGCCTTCGACCACCGATATCTTCATGTCCGTGTCGACATAGGAGTACATATTTTGAATTAGCGAATCGAAGCCATTATAAACAGAGAGTACCACAACCAGCGCCATAACCCCGGTTGCCATAGCAATTACCGATATTATTGAAATAATATTTATAATATTATGCGATTTTTTTGCGAAAAGATAACGACGAGCAATATACAGGGGGAAGTTCATGGTTTATATGTTAGCCAGGTTTTACACAGAGATATATAGTTTCGCTTGTAGGTAAGGCGTAACGAGTAACTAGCTCCTTGGGCAGAGAGTTTACGAAGTTATCCTCGGTAACTATAAAACCCGCATCCCTAAGTTTTTGGGGATAGTCTTGTCCGTATAGCCGTAGGTGGTCGCGCTGCCCGTAATGTAATTCTCGAAGCGCGGGCGTATTAATGGTTTTATCCTCCAAGGTTTGATTTAAACTGGTGTTAATGGGGATCTGAAAAATTCCAAACCCGAAGGGTTTCATTACTCTATACAGTTCCGACATCGCTTTTGCGTCATCAGGTACATGCTCGAGCACGTGATTACAAAGAATAACATCAAAAGAGTTATCGGGTAGGGGCATATCCTGAATATCGAGCTTAATTTTGGCCCATGGTGAGTTTAGGTCGGCTGTAACATAGTCGATGTTGGGTAACTTGGCAAATCTTTTAATAAAGCAATATTCGGGTGCAATGTGTAGCACCCTATTTTTTTCTGTAAAAAAATCTGTTCTTTCCTTTAGGTAAAGCCAAATTAGTCTATGCCGTTCAAGCGACATAGAGTGGGGGGCAAGGGCATTTTTTCTGGAGACAATACGCCCGTAGGGTAGAAGTTTTCGGTACGATTTTCCGCTTATGGGGTCTGTAAATTTGTTTCCAAGGTAAAAAACGCCCACAATTTTCAGTATTGTCCCCGCAAAGCGATGAAGCTGATGCCGAGGTACAAAGCGGCTTACCATGGAAACAATATGTTCTATCATGGTTTAATCCTTAAGCAGTCGGTCAATGTTCTCAATATAGTCTAGCGAGTCATCAATATAAAAAGAAAGGTCGGGCACAATGCGCATTTGGTTTTTAATTCGTTGCCCAAGTTCATACCGAATAGATTTAGTATGCAGCCTTATAAGCTCGAGAATTTTTTCTTTATCGTTAGTAGGGAAAATGCTGACATAAACCTTGGCTATACCCAGGTCGGGGCTTACCCTAACGGTTGTAACGGTAATCATTTTTCCCCGAAAAACCGTTTTGGATTGGTGCAAAAATATCTCGCCTAAATCCTTTTGGATTTGACGTGAAACCTTGCTTAATCTTGTTCCTTCCATCTTACTACTTTTTTATTTAATGCAAATATAGGTATTTGTAAACAATGAACTATTTCTTTTTTGCGAAACGCAAGAAATAGGTTTTTGTTGAGCTTATTTAGCTTGGTGTTGCGATTTGTTAGCCCGCATTATTCATCAAATTTGTAAAAGATGAACGCGAATGCGGGTTACCCCGACCTAGCCCCAATTATTAGAACGAATAATTGGGGTTAGAATTACTGTTCGGAGTATGCAGCCTCAATGGCCCTGTTTATGAATGCAACAAGTGGTTGCATTTTGCAAAAGATGTGTATAATGCTATCTACAAGGTTTTGCGAAAGTATATCGTTATCGTTAAGTGCATGCATCGGGGTTATCTCTTTTAGCTTAAGATAATGGGCGACTTTAGAGTCGGACGAGAAGCCTGCGGGAATTTTTTTTAGGCTATTGGAGCCTAAGCTGGAGAATGTTTTTTTAAAGTCAGGATTATTAACCAGTTGAAGAAAAGTATCGGAATAAAAATCCATATCTTTCCTAATGCTTCTAATGATTTTGCTTTGTGGTTTGTGTATTCCCCCCGAAACGAATGAGCCATTGGGTTCGATGTGAATATAGTACCCAGCCCAGTGGTTTTTGCGCCCACCCCTTGCAATATATGCCCCCATATGGTTTTTGTATGGGCTCTTATCGGGCGTGAATCGTAGGTCGCGAAAAATTCTGAATACGCAATCTTTTGGTGTTATCATTCCAATTGATGGATCGATTGAAGCCAATTGATTGATGATATGCTGTATAAATTCAGAAAAGTTTTCTTTTGCTTTATCGTACCTGTCCTTGTTACCGTTAAACCAAACCCTGTTGTTGTTGTCTTTTAAATCGGACAAAAACAATAGGGTTTCGGGCTTTATATTCGACATAAAAAACTATTCTACGGTAACCGATTTTGCTAAATTTCGGGGTTGATCAACGTTACATCCACGTAGTAGAGCAATGTGGTACGCAAGTAATTGTAGTGGTATTACAGCAAGTAGGGTTTCAACAATTTCACTGGCTTTTGGAATTTCAATTACATGGTCGGCCATCGATTTAATAACTTCATCACCCTCGGTAACAATTGCAATAACAATCCCTTTACGAGCCTTTACCTCTTGTACGTTGCTTACCACCTTATCGTAGCTGTTGTCGTGAGGTGCAATAACCACAACCGGCATATTTTTGTCGATTAGAGCAATTGGGCCGTGTTTCATTTCGGCAGCCGGATACCCCTCGGCATGTATGTACGAAATTTCTTTAAGTTTAAGCGCCCCTTCGAGGGCTACAGGGAAGAAGTACCCTCTACCTAGATATAGGAAGTTTGTGGCGTCTTTAAATATGTTCGAAATCTCCTTAATCTTTTCGTTTGACTCTAGTATCTTCTCTATTTTAAGAGGTACAGCAACCATTTCGCTTATAAGCAGCTCATATCTTTGCTGAGTAATATTATTACGTTCGCGTCCTAAGAGCATTGCCATTAGGGTTAGTACAGTAACCTGGGCCGTAAATGCTTTAGTTGAAGCTACCCCAATTTCTGGCCCAGCGTGTGTATAAACACCCGCATCGGTTTCGCGGGGAATACTCGAACCCACAACGTTACAAATACCTAAAACCATGGCACCTGCCTCATGTGCTAGTCTAATAGCAGCTAAAGTATCAGCGGTTTCGCCACTTTGGCTAATGGCAATAATAATATCATCCTTATGAATAATTGGATTTCGGTATCTGAATTCTGAAGCGTACTCAACTTCTACAGAAATCCGAGCAAACTCCTCAAGCAGGTACTCGCCAACCAGGGCCGCATGCCACGATGTTCCGCAACCAATTATTATAATACGCTTCGCCTTTACTAGTCGGGGTAAAACTTCGAATAGACCGCCAAGATGAATACTTTTATGGTCGGCAGATATTCGTCCGCGGAACGTATCGCCTATGCTTCGGGGCTGTTCAAATATTTCTTTGAGCATAAAATGGTCGAAACCATTTTTTTCAATCTCTTCTAGGTCTAAATCTAGTGTTTGAATGCGAGGTTCGAGAGCCTCGTTCATAATGGTTTTAAGAGACAGCTCGTTTTTTTTGATTATTGCCACATCGTTATCATTAAGAAAGATAACGCTGTTTGTGAATTCAACTATTGGTGTTGCATCGGAAGCAACAAAATATTCCTTTTCGCCAACTCCAATAACCAGCGGGCTCCCCTTGCGAGCGGCAATGAGGGTATCTGGTTCGTCGCGACAAATAACAACAATGCCATAGGCTCCCACAACCTTTGTAAGGGCTAGGCGCACAGCAATCTCGGCGGTAATATTTCCCTTTTGGTATATGTACTCAATAAGGTTAACCAGTATCTCTGTATCGGTATCGGATTCAAACCTATACCCTCTGCGTTCAAGCTTGGTTTTTAGATGTCCATAGTTTTCAATTATTCCGTTGTGAATAATAATGAACTTACCATTCATTGAGGCATGTGGGTGAGCATTTTCGTTGTTGGGTTCACCATGTGTTGCCCAACGGGTGTGTCCAATACCAATTGTTCCTCCTGTTGGTCTGGTGCCGATGTGTTTTTCAAGATCTGATACTTTACCCTTTTGTTTGTAAAGCATAACATCATTATCAACAAGACAAATGCCGGCTGAGTCGTACCCTCTGTACTCTAGGCGTTTAAGGCCATTTATAATAACGCCATAGGCATCTCTACTGCCGTTATAGGCTACAATTCCGCACATAGTATTTAAAGTTTTGTGTAGGTAATAATTAATTTCATTCGCTGACTATGATTCCATGAACGAATTACCGCACCGTAGGGATTTACATATGCGGATGCAGGTTCAATATAGAAAGCGGCCTCCTCGTCGGGGTTGTTTAGTAACGTTTGTAAATAGTTGGTAATGTTGAACGAGTAATACTTTTTACTTTTTTTATAGTTTCCATCAAAAATTCCCTGATCAAGCAGCAGGTCGATAAGATAGGTTCGGACACTATCTTTCTCTGTATAAAGAACGATGCTGCGAAGTAACGAATCGGCAGGCATATTTTGGTGCTCTTCGAGTTCGAGCCTAAGTTCAGCTCGGTTAATGCCAATGGGCATTTGATCTACCCATTGTTGAATATCGTTCAGTACAATTTTCCCCCTTGATGACCCTAGACCCTTAATGTAAAACACTGAGTCTTGGGTGTTTTCGTCAGGGCTAAAGCTTATTGCCAACGCAGGGTCAGCAGCACTATGGTCGTGTTGAAAATGGTTAAAACGTGCTAAATAATCATTAAATGATAGCGAAAAAGTTATATTGGTATCATCCGAGCCGTCTTCCTGATCGTCGTTTTTATAGTAAACGGATAGTTTTGAGCTAGCATTGTTAAGGTTAAACATATACATACCCTTTGCAAAGGAGGGAAAAGAGTCTTCAGTTTTAACATATATGCCGTAAAAGTGTTTTAAGAAGTTGCTCTGATCACTAAAAATAGCTGTATCGTTTTGGCTCGCCTCGAAAAATTTTTGTTGTATCCAGCCCTGATCTATGGGTATTTTTAGTAAATCTTCATCTCCATTGTATGGAGTAAGTATGCCGCCAATTTTTATGTCGCTAATAAACTTATCAATATTGCCAATGCCGTTGTACGCCACATCATATTCTAGCGAGTCAGCAAGCTCGTAAACACCAACGCTAATGGGTTCGTTTCCCAGCTTATCGGTTAGGGATATATATAGAAAAGCCGAGTCGATACTTGGGTTCGTTCCAAAGGAATATCCAGTGCTAGCGAGATAGAGCTGGGTAAGGAACTGAGCCTTTGTTCTACCAAAAACGGGATTGTAGGTTTCGCCCAGGATGGCTGTTGAGAAGTAGGTTGTGTTTATTGAATCGTAATTATAGGTATATGCGGTAAGCTGAAAGGAGGTATCGGTTTTAACATGAAGCAAGTCTTGCGAAGGCAATAAATCGCCCCCTAGGTAGTCTGGGGGCGATATGCATTGCCAAAAAAACGTGGAGGTAATCAAAAAAACCGAAAGGATTATGAGCCTCTTACGAAGCATGAAGAATAAGGCAAAAGAGTTACTTTTTAGCATCGGCTGAGTTGTTTAGTACTTTCTCGTAAAACGAATTAATATCTTCAACATAGTTGTCCGTACCACTATATTCCAAAACTGGTGCTTTTTTAGTTTTTATATGCTGTTCCAGCTCCGGTGCTATTTTGGGACTTTCAACCACTATGCCATCGGAATATTTGAGTGCAAATTTAGTTAAGTTTATGTAATCTGGAGTGTTAAGAAGTTCTAAATCTTTCTTAGTAATGTTTTCGAGAAGTAGCTTTTTCTTTATCTCCAGATTAAATGCAGGGGTAAAGCCATCGTCGTATACGGAGGATATTACTTTAGCCTTTGCAAATACTGGATCATCAAGGTAGGCTTTTTTTACCAAAATGGGGACAAAAGACGAGAACCAGCCATGGCAATGAACTATATCTGGTGCCCAGCGGAGTTTTTTAACGGTTTCCATTACCCCTCTGGCATAAAATATGGCGCGCTCGTCGTTATCAGAAAAGTAATCACCCTTGTCGTCCGTTAATACGTGCTTGCGCTTAAAGTAGTCCTCATTGTCGATGAAGTAAACCTGCATACGGGCACTTTGTATTGAGGCTACCTTAATAATTAGGGGGTGGTCGTTATCGTCAATAACCAAATTCATTCCTGAGAGCCTAATTACCTCATGGAGTTGATTTCTACGTTCATTAATGCAGCCCCAGCGAGGCATAAACGTACGAATCTCTTTCCCTTTTTCTTGAATTCCCTGTGGCAAATTTCTACCAATACTGGACATGTTATTCTCTTCGAGATAGGGAGTAATTTCTTGGAAGACATACAGAACTTTTACGCTTTTCATCTTATTTATTTTTCTTAGATACAATTAGTTACATAAAAAAATACGGCAAAACAAAGTACAATGTAAATCGCCTTTTTTTATAGTACAAAAGTATAAAAAATTTTCCACAATTTACCTAAACTGTGTTATCGTTTAATTGTCAGGAAGATATGTGCGGTTTATGGTTTTTAAGCATGAACAATAGCTATTCCTATTGTCGTTGTGCGTAAAAGCTTATCCCAATTATTCATTCGAATAATTGCTGTCTCCGACAGCGACTAAGTTTTACAACCAATTTTGTTGCCCAAAATTTGGGCTCAACTAAGTCGGGGTAACCCGCATTTACATTCATCTTTAACAAAACTGACGAATAATGCGGGTTATTCTGGTAGGCTGTTTATTTGTTTATAGTAGAACTCTAGCAAACGCCCTTTCGCCTAGCAATAGGGAGTGCAGAGCGAAAGGGCTAAAGCAATTATTCGAATGAATAATTGGGATTAGGAATGAAAACAAGAGGTTCAATTCCCTAGTAATGCCTTAAGCACAAGCATATTCTTATCTAGCTAAACTCATCACCTTTTTCAACCAGGGCATCATTTTGATACTGTTTTATGTCCTGTTCATGATCTCGGCTACAGATAAGAAGAACGTTGTCCGATTCGGTTACGATGTAATTTTGTAGCCCCTGAACAATCACCAGCTTATCGTTGGGTATGTTAATAATAGAATCTGATACGTTGTAAGTTAGCACATTGTTTCCCCATACGGCGTTTCCGTCTTGTGTTTTGGGGTGGTTTTGGTAAAGCGAGCTCCATGTTCCCAGGTCGGACCATCCAAACTCGGCGCAAATAACGTAAACGTTATCAGCCTTTTCGAGAATTCCATAATCAATCGAAATGCTTTTACATTCGGTGTATATATCCCTTAGGGATTCCTGATGATTGCTTTCTTCAATGGGTGTTAGGTTCTCCTTAAAAAGGGCCTGTACTTCGGGTAAGTATTTGCCAAAGGCCTCATCGATGGCTTTTGCTGACCAGATAAATATACCCGCATTCCAGTAAAACTCACCGCTGTCAACAAAAACTTTAGCGAGGTCAAGATTTGGTTTTTCGGTAAAAGTTTTAACCTTAAACATATCCTTAGTGCTTTCTACTGCTTTTTCCGAAATCTGAATATATCCGTACCCCGTTTCGGGCCTGCTAGGTTTTATGCCAATGGTAAGTAGCGCATTGTTGTTTTCGGCAAAATTTATTGCTGTGCTAATGGTTGATAGAAATTTTTCGGGTTCGAGTATTAAATGATCACTTGGGGCCACAACTACAATGGCATTAGGGTTACGCTGATGTATAACCTGATTAGCATAGGCAATGCATGGTGCCGTATTGCGTCGCATTGGCTCCATAAGTACATTTTGTGGGTTTACCTCGGGTAGCTGTTCTATAACCAGGTCTCGATAAATTTCTCCGGTCACAATATATATATTTTTGGGAGGGCAAATGCCCGTGAGCCTCTTGTACGTTTGCTGAATAAGCGAACTACCCGTGCCAAGTATATCGAGGAACTGTTTGGGTTTTTTTGTTCGGCTAAGCGGCCAAAATCGGCTTCCTATTCCCCCGGCCATAATTATGCAGAATACATTATTTGAGTTCATGTTAGTGTATGTTTTATTATTAGTTTTGATTTTATCCTTGGTAAAGGTATCGTTTTATACTTCGTTTCGGAGTTTTTTGAAACTCCTCGGGGTAGAGCTCTACCTTGGCAACTTGGCTGTAGGCAGGAAGCACCTTATTAATTTCTAATCTATTCTTTTTCATAATGCGTTCCAAGTCGTCGATTCTATACCCATCCTTGTCGATGGCATCAAAATCGGGAAAGATTAGGGCCGTTAACTTTCCTTTTTGTTCAATCACAAGCGATTCCTGTACGTAGGGAAAGTTGTTTATAACTGCTTCAATCTCTTCGGGGTAAATATTCTGACCACTCGAGTCCAGAATCATATTTTTACTTCGCCCTTTGATGTAAAGGTACCCATTTTTGTCGAGAAGTCCTAAGTCGCCAGTACGCAACCAGCCGTCCTCGTTAAATGTTTGCTCGGTGGCTTCGGGGTTTTTGTAGTAACCTAGCATAACATTTTCGCCTTTAACCAGAATTTCTCCAACCACATTTTCGGGGTCGGGCGAGTCAATAGCAACCTGCATGTTAACAACCGCTTTTCCCGACGAGTATAATCGGGTTTTATTCCATGCTTCGTAGGTTATTATGGGGCCACATTCTGTCATGCCGTAGCCCACTGTAAAGCGGAAACCAATATTTCTAAGGAACTCCTCTACCTCAGGGTTAAATGCAGCACCCCCAATTATAACCTCAATAAAATTATTGCCAAAAACAGCTGAGAGCTTATCCCGTATAGCCTTTTTAATGCGCCTATCAACTATTGGCACTTTAAGAAGAAGTTTTAACGATGGTCTTTCAATAGCCTTCACGATATTATTTTTATATATTTTTTCGATGATTAGCGGTACGGATATCACTACCCTTGGCTTAATATCGTTAAATGCTTCGAGAATAATTTTTGGGGACGGGTTACGGGTAAGAAAATGAATGTGACACCCCTTTGTTACCTCGAATAGGAATTCAAATGCTGCACCATAGGTGTGGGCTAGCGGAAGAATTGAAACCACGCAATCGCCAGGGTTTAATTTAATAACCTCATTGGCAAAAACCATGTTACTCCACAGGCTACGGTAGGGTAGCATTACCCCTTTTGAAAAACCGGTGGTTCCGCTCGTGTAGTTGATTACACAAAGCCCATCGGGATTGGTATCGTGAAAGTAGTTAATATTGCTAGATGTAAATCCGTTTGGATATTTTTTTTCGAAAAGAGAATCGACATTTTGCCGTATTTCATTAACAGAAAAAGGTGTGTTTTCGTGTAAAATATCGAATGTGGAAAGCGATATTATGCACTTTACCTGTCGCATTTTCGATTCATCAAGATTTTCCCAAATTAATTCGCCGGTAAAAAGTGCAACCGAGTCGGAATGGTTAACAATATGATGAACATTATCGGGCTTAAAATCGGGAAGTATGGGAACCACCACGGCTCCGTAGGTTACTATGGCCAAAAAGGAAACCGCCCAGGTAGATGAGTTCCGCCCTATTAGGGCTATTTTATCCCCTTCCCTGATTCCTGTTTTTTCGAAAATAGTATGTATTTTATCAATCTTACGGGCAACATCGCTATACTTTAGGGTATCCCCTTTATAATCGGAAAAGGCTGGTAGATCCCAATTCCTTGTTACGCTTTGCTCAATGAGCCTGATAAAACTTTTATCCATCGCAAGTGAAATTAATAATGGGGAGCAAAATACAAAAAAAATTGAATATGGGACAGTGTTCTTCTTTTTTTGGGCGTAATGTTTAGGTAATCAGATGTTAATTTTGCGCTTTTGTATGTTGCGGCGTTCCCAAATACGTGCTATTAATATGCCAATTGAAAGGCCTAGCACGTTGCATAAAAGGTCGATTGGGTTAAACGTTCGGGATGGTACTAGTATTTGGATAAATTCTGCTCCTAATGCTATAACTGTTGATAAAACTAGCATTTTTTTCCATTGAAAAGATGTACAGCTGAATCCGTTACTCAAAAAGGCTAGGATTGGTAGTGGTATAAATGCTAGTACATGAAGTGGGTAGTCAATTCTGAATGTTAGAAAGCTCGTATCAATCTTTCCTATACCTACCGAGGGGCTTATGGATACCACTATAATACCAAGTAAATATATGACGTATGTTAATCGGAAAAACATCTTCATAATTGTTTATTTTTATGCTTCAAAAGTAAAAAGGCAGCATTTACGGCACAAAATAGTGTATGTAAATGGGGTGTTATGAACACTACGTCTGATTTAAAAACCAGCCAACTCTAACCAAAGCAATAGTTTTACCTATCACAAAGATTATAACTAATTATTGTATTATCAAGATTTTTTGATTTATTTCCTAATAAAGCAAGCCCTACCCAGTTTTTAAAGGCAGATTTTGGTAATCTATTTCTACCTCAAACCCAACGGGTATTTGAATTTTTTATTATTTCATATAGTTTTGTGTTGCGAAATTTTAAAAACATCCATTATGAAAAAGGTATGGTTCTTAACATTTGCGCTTTTAACCTCTTCGTTAAACGGTTTTTCTCAAATCGATAAAATTTTGGGAAAATGGAAAACCATTGACGATGAGGAGGGCATTGCTATGTCTATTGTTAATGTTTACAAGGGCGCAAACGGTAAGTATTATGGGAGGATAGAAAAACTACTTAAGCTATAAGGGTGAACTTTGTACGGAGTGCGAAGGGGAAAACAAAAATAAGCCTCTTTTGGGAATGGTTGTCGTAAATGACATGAAACTAAAGGGGAACGAACTAGTTGGAGGTACTATACTTGACCCAATGAATGGTAAGGTATACCATTGCTCCATAACTTATGATGCTAAAACTAGTAGCCTTAAGTTGCGTGGCTCAATAGACAAGCGGGGCTGGTTGGGCAGAACCCAAACCTGGGTAAGAGAAAATTAATGTATATGGCAGAGTGCATGAGGTGTAAATTTGGGAGTTATTCTCTCGCTTCAACTTCGTGGCGTGTTGAAAGGATATTCTCCCGTTATCCAATCCGCCACAATTTACCGTTATGCATAATTAGATTGAAGAAACAAACTACAAAATGGATAGATTACAGCAAGAATAAATTTGAGCAAAATGTAAATAATTTAATTGCCTAAATTAAAATTTATATGGAGATGAGAAAAACTTTAATTAAGCAGGCGATATATTTGCCCGTAGTTTATTTTGGAACTTTGGTTATAGCAAGTTTGTTTGCAAACGATTATAGTCATATAGGTCAACATGCAAGTGAGCTTGCTATAAACAGTAATAAAATAGCTTCGAGCCTTTTTTCTGTTGGAATTTTTATTACAGGGCTCTCGATGATTTTTTATGGGATTGGTTTAATATTAAAGTTTAAAGGACAATTATCTATTACTTCGTTCCTAATAACACTTTTTGGGATTACATTCTTGTTTGGAACATTTTATAAGATTGGGTCTCCTTGGCACGGGCTTTATGGGGTTGGTCTTTCTATTATGTTATTACCGTTTGCATTTCTTTACGAATTGGGGAAGAAAAACATAAATAAAATAACAGAAATGATTTCAATTATTGTAGCCTTAATTATTTTTCTTTATTTCTGGGCAATGGTTGCAAGATTAGACCCTCTGGAACAAAGAGGATTAACGCAACGTGTATTTGGATTGTTTGTCTTCGGATTTATTTCCTATTCTGCCCACAAGCTTAATAAACTAGAAAAACTATAGAAAAATTATGCATAACATTTTCATGAAAGCAGCACAAATTATTTTAAAGTTAGCTGCACTCTTTAAAATTGCTGTCGATTAAGCTAGACTTTGCCCACAGCTATTTTCAAAACAAAACCAATACACGGGTACGTTTATATAGTATTATTGTAGATAAATTTGTGTATCTTAGCTCACAAATTCACACGATTAGTTTAACAAAATTATTAGCAAACCAGAAATTATTATGGATAAGCAACAGATACGTGAAACTATAGCCCGAAGAGCGGCTTTAGAGCTAAATGATGGCGATTTGGTAAACCTTGGTATTGGATTACCTACAATTGTACCCGATTTTATTCCCGAGGGGGTAAACGTTATTTTACAAAGTGAAAATGGCTTGATTGGGGTTGGGCCAACTCCTGCCGAAGGCAAAGAGGATAAAACCTTATCGAATGCCGGCGGTGGATTTGTTACGTTAACCGAAGGTGCATCGTGTTTTGATTCTGCCACATCTTTTGGCATTATTCGCGGAGGCCATGTGGATGCAACCATTCTTGGCGCGCTGCAAGTGGATGAAAAGGGAGACCTTGCCAACTGGATGATTCCCGGAAAATTAACCCCAGGAATGGGTGGTGCAATGGATTTGCTGATAGGTGCCAAAAAGGTAATACTTGCCATGGAGCACACCGCCAAGGGGAGGCATAAAATTATGAAGGAGTGTAACCTTCCCTTAACCGCAGCAGGACAGGTAAATATTATTATCACCGAAATGGGGGTTATGGAAATTACCCCAGAGGGCATTGTGCTTAAAGAGATAAACCCTGTATTTACAGTTGAAGAGGTACAGGCTGCCACAGAGGCTAAACTTATTATTTCTGAGGATATTAAACCCATAAAAAACTAATATTATGAGTAAAGCATATATTGTTGCGGCTAAGCGTACCGCAGTTGGTAAATTCCTTGGCGGAATTGCAAAAGTTTCTGCAGCAGATTTAGCAACCACAGTAATAAAAAACATTTTAGACGAGACTAAGATCGACCCAGCAGAACTTGATGAGGTTATCGTTGGAAATATTTTAATGGCCGGACAGAAGCAGGGCATTGCCCGCCAGGCTGCCGTTAATGCTGGTATTCCTGTTGAGGTGCCCGCTTACGGTGTTAATATGATTTGCGGAAGTGGAATGAAATCCATTCTTAATGCTGTTACCAGCATTAAGGCAGGCGAAGCAAATCTAATCCTTGCCGGTGGAACCGAGTCCATGTCAGGAGCGGGCTTTGTGTTGCCAGCATCAGTTCGTAACGGGTATAAAATGGGCAATATATCGGCTCTGGACCATATGGTAACCGATGGGCTAACCGATGCATTCGAGGGCTATCACATGGGTATTACTGCCGAAAATATTGCTGACAAGTACAACATTTCTCGTGAAGATCAGGATGCATTTGCATACGCATCGCAGCAAAAAGCCGCTGCCGCTATTGATGCCGGTCGTTTTAAGGATGAGATTGTTCCTGTTGAGGTGGTTTCCAGAAGAGAAACCGTAATTTTTGATACCGACGAGTTCGTAAACCGCACAACTAACCCCGAAAAATTAGCTAAGCTTCGCCCTGCATTTAAAAAGGACGGAACCGTTACCGCTGGAAACGCATCGGGGATTAACGATGGGGCATCGTTTGTTCTTGTTGCTTCCGAAGAAGCAGTGGCTAAGTATGGCTTAACCCCATTGGCCGAGATTATTGCAACAGGCCAAGCTGGTGTTGACCCTTCGATTATGGGTATGGGGCCAGTACCAGCTATTGCTAAAGCGCTGAAACAGGCGAATATGAAGCTAACCGATATTGAGGTACTGGAGCTAAATGAGGCCTTTGCATCTCAATCGCTCGGCGTAATTAAGCAGCTGTGCCAAGATCATGGAGTTACCCCCGATTGGTTCACTAAAAACTGTAACCTAAATGGAGGGGCAATTGCTCTTGGTCACCCAATTGGTGCCTCAGGTAACCGCATTACCGTTAGTTTGATTTACGAGATGAAACGGAGTAACAAAAATATTGGTATGGCATCGCTTTGTATTGGCGGAGGAATGGGAACAGCCATTATCCTTAAAAAAGTTTAGTACACACAAATTCCAAACAAGAGTATTTACTAAAAAATTGCTACTATGATAAAACAAGGAGATACATACGCGCATGGCGTAAAGTTTACGCAGGACGATGTGATGAAGTTTGCAGAGGTTACTGGTGATTTCAACCCTATTCATGTGGACCCAGAATATGCGGCTAAAACCATATTTAAAAAACCCATCGTACATGGCTTCCTTTCCGGTGCAATTTTTTCCAAAGTTTTCGGAACTCTTTTTCCTGGCGAGGGAACCATATACCTGTCGCAGGAGATGAAGTTTTTTGCTCCCGTTTTTGTCGAGGTGCAGTACGAGGCTCGTTTCGAGGTAACGGAAGTGAATGTCGATAAGCATATTGGAGTTGTCAATTGTTCCCTTGTAAGCTCAGATGGGACCACTTGCATTGCTGGTGTAGCCAAACTTAAACACAATACACAGTTTATTTAAAAATTTTTACCGCTCAGCGGAGGGGGGATTACCTACAGCAAAAAACGGATGAACAAACGATGGGTTTTGCTTTTGTAACCTCTTCGAGGTGCGTCCGTTTTTTTTACCCGCATTATTCATCAAATTTGTAAAAGACGAAAGCAAATGCGGGTTACCCCGACATAGTCGAGCCCAATTTTGGGCAACAAGATTGGTTGTGAGCCTTAGTCGCTGTCGGAGACCCCCAATTATTCGAATGAATGCTTTGGGTTAAGCGTTAAGACCAGTAGTATAACATATTAAAAACAAAATACTCTATACTTATGAAAAGATTTGATAAAAAAGTAGCCATTATAACAGGTGGCGCAGCAGGTATTGGTGCTGCCACCGCAGCAAAATTCGCCGAAGAGGGAGCCACTACCATTATTTGGGATTTAGACGAGGTTCGAGGTAAAGAACTTGCAAAAAAGCACACATCAGAGGGTAAAGCAGTAGTTTTTGCAAAGGTTAACACCGCAAAATACCAGGAAATTGAAGCGGCAGCCAGGGACGTTATATCAAAATATGGGCAGATTGATATTTTGATAAATAACGCAGGAATTACCCGCGATAGCTCGCTAAAGAAGATGACCCCTGAGCTATGGCAACAGGTTATTGATGTTAACCTAACCGGCGTTTTTTACTGTACAAAGATTATTTCGGAGTATATGGTGGAGAAAAACTACGGTAGAATTGTTAATGCATCCTCAGTTGTGGCTCTTTATGGTAACTTTGGACAAACTAACTACGTAGCCACCAAGGCTGGTCTTATTGGCATGACCAAAACATGGGCTCGTGAGCTGGGCCGAAAGGGCATCACAGTAAATGCAATTGCCCCCGGTTTTATTTCTACCGAGATGGTTTCAAAAATGCCCGAAAACGTCCTTGATGGAATGAAGAGCAAGGTGCCTTCTGGAAGACTTGGTAAACCCGAAGAAATTGCATCAGCATACCTGTTTCTAGCATCCGATGAGGCGGCCTACATTAATGGCACTACGTTAAGTGTTGATGGTGGTATGACAATCTAGTAACATTGTTTTCTAACATACATGAATTGTTATTTTATTAACAATTCTATTTTTACCTTTGCACTTTCAAAATGAAGGTGTAACAGGAGATAGGATTGTAAAAATTCACATCCATTGGTTATTCCTTATGGATGTGAATTTTTTTTTCATTGGTGTCAGGTTAAAATTTATAGATTCCTCCCAACGGTCGGAATGACAAGCGGTTGAGTCATATTCGGGAAGGGAGGGCTTGGTTAGCGGCGAAGCCGCTAACCAAGCCCTCCCCTAAAAACTAAACATTTGTCATTGACAAAGCCATTGCTATTTTCAACGGTTTTGTCGAACATACGATTCAGAGCGAAACGTAGTGAAGCGAAGAATCTAAAATAGTGAATTATGTTTTTACCGGACAATAGTGATTTTTTTATAATAAATATCGTATTAAAACATAACTGAGATGGATTTTAGTTTAACAAAAACAGATACTCTCTTCCTTAAAATGATCAGAGAGTTTACCGAGAAGGAGGTTAAACCCCTTGCTGCAGAGGTTGATGAACAGGAACGTTTTCCCGCCGAAACGGTAGCAAAAATGGGGCCATTGGGTATTATGGGAATCCCTATTCCAGTAGAGTATGGTGGTGCAGGAGGTAGTAATATGCTATATTCCATGGCTGTAGAGGAACTCTCAACAGCTTGTGCAACTACCGGAGTAATCGTTTCGGCACACTCCTCGCTTTGTGCAGCACCCATACTTGAGTATGGTACCGAGGAACAAAAGCAGAAATATCTACCGAAACTTGCTTCGGGCCAATGGCTTGGCGCATTCGGATTAACCGAGCCCAATGCCGGAACCGATGCCGCAGCACAGCAAACTATAGCTGTAGAGGATGGGGACAATTACATACTCAATGGGTCTAAAATTTTTATTACTAACTCGGGGTATGCCGATGTTTACATCATTTTAGCCATGACAGATAAATCGCAGGGGACAAGAGGTATAACTGCATTTATTGTAGAGAAAGATTTTCCTGGCTTTTCTGTTGGTAAACAAGAGAAGAAGTTGGGTATCCGCGGTTCAGCAACATGCGAGCTTATTATGGATGACTGTGTGGTTCCCAAAGAGAATATGTTGGGTAAGATAAATAAAGGGTTCTCTTTAGCAATGAAAACTCTCGATGGTGGTCGTATTGGCATTGCTGCTCAGGCTCTGGGCATAGCACAGGGTGCTATGGACGAAACCGTTAAGTATGTTAAGGAGCGCAAGCAGTTTGGTAGGCCAATATCAGCCTTCCAAAACACCCAGTTCCAACTGGCCGATATGCAAACTCGCATCGTTTCGTCTCGTTTATTGGTTCGTCAGGCAGCATTTAAAAAGGATCACAAGCAACCCTATTCTGTCGAAGCAGCTATGGCTAAGCTTTATGCAGCCGAAACAGCAATGGAGGTTACCAATAAGGCAATCCAGTTCCACGGAGGTTATGGTTATACTCGCGAGTATCCGGTAGAACGGATGTACCGTGATGCCAAAATTACCGAGATATACGAGGGAACCTCAGAGGTTCAGCGTATGGTTATTGCGGGGGCCTTACTTAGATAAATTATTGGAAATATTAAATTCAGAACATATTTTGCCATGAATATTGTAGTTTGTATAAAACAGGTTCCGGATACAACCGAAATAAAAATTAATCCTAAAACAGGAACGCTCATCAGAGAAGGTGTTCCTAGTATTATAAATCCTGATGATAAGGCAGGCATCGAGTTAGCATTGAGTTTAAAAGACGACTATAATGCACATGTTACTGTTATTACCATGGGGCCACCACAAGCCGAGGATATACTTCGCGAGGCCTATGCAATGGGTGTTGACAGGGCAATTCTTCTTACCGACCGTAAGTTTGCTGGTGCCGATACCCTTGCCACTTCGCAGGCATTGGCTGGTGCCCTTCGTAAGCTGGAGTTCGATTTACTAATTACTGGTAGGCAGGCTATCGATGGCGATACTGCACAGGTGGGGCCTCAAATAGCCGAGCATCTAGATCTTCCCCAGGTGTCCTATTTAGAGCACTTAGCATTTGATGGTAAAAACACCTTTACCGTTAAGCGTAGAATTGAGGATGGTTACGAATTGCACCAGGTTGATGGGCCATGCGTAGTTACCGTTCTTTCGGGCGCATATGTTCCTCGTTATATGTCTGTTAGAGGTATTGTTGAGGCGTTTTCTAAAGATGTTGAGGTTTGGGGTTTTGAACAGATTGAGGTTGATGAAACCAACCTTGGCTTGAAAGGTTCTCCAACTCGAGTGCACAAGGCTTTCTCACGTGGTGTAAAAGCACCAGGCCAGATGTATGAAGTTGATGCCACCGAAGCTGCTGGTATAATCATGAGTAAGTTGAAAGAGAAGTTCATCATATAATCTTTGGAAATAATGGAAAAATCAGAACATAAAGGCGTGTTCGTTTTTGTTGAGCAACGCAAAGGTATAATTCAGAATGTATCACTAGAGCTTATAGGCAAAGCCCGCGATTTGGCCAACCCCCTTAACGATAAAGTTTACGCCATACTACTTGGCAACAAAATTACCGATAAAGCCCAAACACTTATTGCGCACGGTGCCGATGTGGTTGTTTGTGCCGATACTCCTGAACTAGCCGATTATCTTACCGAGCCTTACACTCAGGCCATTTGTCATATTGCGAACGAGTATAAACCCAGCATACTGATGCTTGGTGCAACTACTATTGGTCGCGATTTGGGGCCACGCGTGTCGGCTCGCCTTGGTACAGGGCTAACTGCCGATTGTACTAAGCTTGAAATCTCGGAGGAAAAAGAGTTCCTAATGACCCGTCCAGCATTTGGTGGTAACCTAATGGCTACCATCGTTTGTAAGGAACACCGCCCACAGATGAGTACGGTTCGCACTGGGGTAATGCAAAAGCTACCTGCCGACAAAAGCCGCAAGGGGGAGGTAATCGATATTAAAATTCCTTTCAACAGGGATAAGTTTAGGGTAAAACTACTGGACAGTGTTAAGGAAAAAGGGGAGATGGTTGATATTAGCGAAGCTAAAATCCTTATATCGTGCGGAAGAGGAATGGGTAATGAGGAGGGAATAAAAATTATTGAAGATTTAGCAGATACCCTCGATGCCCAGGTTTCAGCCTCGCGTGCAGTTGTTGATGCAGGGCTTTTCTCACAGGACCGTCAGGTGGGACAAACGGGTAAAACGGTTCGGCCTAATTTGTACTTTGCAGTAGGAATTTCTGGAGCTATTCAGCACCTTGCTGGAATGGAAGAATCGGATTTTATTGTGGCCATCAACAAGGATAAAGGAGCTCCTATTTTTCAGGTTGCCGACCTTGGTATCGTTGGCGATGCAAGGCAGATAGTAAAACAGCTCAATGAGCGATTAAAAGGCTAATGTCTTTAACCCCAATTATTCGAACGAATAATTGGGGTCTCTGACAATGACTAAGTTTCACAACCAATTTTGGGTAACAAAAGTGCGCTCAACTAGGTCGGGGTAACCCGCATTTGCAATCATCTTTAGCAAAATTGATGAATAATGCGGGTTAAATGCTTAACCAGCACATATCTTGATGTTGAAACTTTAAGGTTATTTGGGAAGAATATTGTATTTTTGTAAGGTTAGCATTCTATTCTGCTCAGATTTGTAATAAAAAATTACTTTGGAGTAATAAATAGTAGTTTAGAAAGCTGAACTCAGTAGATTCTCTTACTTCAATTTTGATATAAATTTTATTTCTAAAATAACCGAAAAAACTATACGTATGAAAAATAAATTAATTTCAGCAGATGAAGCTGCCTCAATGGTAAAGGATGGAATGACCGTTATGGTTGGTGGTTTCTTGGCCGTTGGTACGCCCACAAGCATAATCGCTAAACTGGTAGAGTCGGGTGTTAAAGACCTAACCATAATTTGTAACGACACCGCTTTTGTTGACAAGGGAGTGGGTTTACTTGTTGCCAACAAGCAGGTTAAAAACATTATTACTTCGCACATTGGCACAAACCCAAGTACTATTGAACAGCTAAATAACAAAGAGGTTAGCATTGAGTTTAGTCCACAAGGCACTTTAGCCGAAAGAATTAGATGCGCAGGAGCAGGTTTAGGCGGCTTTTTAACTCCAACTGGCATAGGAACAGTTGTGCAAGAAGGAAAACAAGTTGTAAATGTTGATGGAAAAGACTATCTTTTAGAGAAACCGTTGCATGCTGATATCGCGTTAATTGGTGCCAGCGTGTCCGATACCATCGGAAACCTAATCTACAAAGGTTCAACACAGAATTTTAACCCAATTATGGCCACTGCGGCAAAAACTGTAATTGTTGAGGCCGAAGAGGTTGTTGAGGTTGGGCAAATTGCCCCCGAAAACGTTAAAACACAGTCCATTTTTGTAACACACATTGTAAAAAAATAAACTAAAATAAAATACTATGAATAACAAAGTTTTAATAAGGCTTAGAATGAGCACCCAAGATGCGCATTATGGCGGGAACTTGGTAGATGGTGCAAAGATGTTGGCATTGTTTGGAGATGTAGCCACCGAACTTTTAATTAGGAATGATGGAAACGAGGGCCTTTTCAGGTCTTACGATACGGTTGATTTTTTGGCTCCGGTTTATGCTGGTGACTTTATTGAGGTTACAGGTGAGATTACTAAACTTGGTAATACCTCTAGGAAAATGAGTTTCGAGGCGCGTAAAGTAATTGTTCCTCGTACCGATATCTCTGCTTCGGCTGCAGATGTTCTCGACGAACCTATTGTTGTTTGCCGTGCAACTGGTACATGCATAGTTCCTAAAGATTGTCAACGTAAATAACCTAGTAAATTATGGATAAATTAATTATAACGGCTGCCATATGTGGCGCAGAGGTAACCAAGGAGCATAATCCTGCGGTGCCTTATACTGTTGAGGAGATTGTTAGAGAGGCAAAATCAGCTGTTGATGCTGGTGCTGCAATTGTTCACCTGCATGTGCGCGAAGATGATGGCACTCCAACCCAAAGCAAAGCTCGCTTTAAGGAGTGTATCGATGCTATTTATAAGGCTTGTCCCGATGTTATCCTTATCCCATCAACCGGTGGTGCTGTGGGGATGAGTGCCGAAGAGCGACTACAGCCCACTGAGTTGCCAATTGAAATGGCAACCCTCGATTGTGGTACCTGCAACTTTGGCGACGAGGTGTTTGAGAACACCATACCCATGATGCGCGACTTTGGTAAGCGAATGATGGAAAACAACATTAAGCCCGAATACGAATGCTTCGAAATGGGGCATCTCGATACCATAGTCCACATGGTGAAAAAAGGAGAGGCACCAGGTGCACCTATGCACTTTAACTTTGTTCTTGGCGTGCCCGGTTGTACCTCAGCAACAGTTGGAAACCTTGTTTGGATGGTAAATGCTATTCCAGCAGGGTCAACCTGGTGTGTTACCGGAATTGGTCGCCACGAATTTTTACTTGCTGCACCTGCAATTGCTATGGGCGGACATGTTAGGGTTGGTTTCGAGGATAACCTTTTCATTGAAAGGGGTGTGCTTGCAAAGTCGAATGGCGAGCTGGTTGCCAAAGCGGTTCGTCTTGCAAAAGAGCTGGGTCGTGAGGTAGCAACCTCTGCTGAAGCAAGAGAAATTTTAGGTCTTAAGAAGAAATAGTTTTAAACTTTTAAACAGTTTACTTAGATGAAAAAAGGCAATAAGTACGGAACTCACAGGGTTATTGAGCCTAAGGGTGTTTTGCCACAACCGGCAGATAAGATTGATAACAACATGGATGAGATTTACGATAACGAAATTCTTATCGATGTTCAAACCTTAAATATCGACTCCGCTTCATTTACCGATATTGAGGCTCGCGCTAATGGTGACCACAAAAAGATTGCTGAGATTATGATGGATATTGTTGAAAAACAAGGTAAACATCGTAACCCATGGACTGGTTCTGGTGGAATGCTTCTAGGCACAGTTGAGAAAATTGGCGATGCGCTGGTTGATAAAATTGACCTTAAGGTTGGCGATAAAATAGCTACCTTAGTATCTCTATCGTTAACACCGCTACGCATCGATAAAATTAAGGAGATTCGCCCCGATATAGACCAGGTTGATATAGACGGTAAAGCTATTCTTTTCGAAAGTGGTATTTACGCTAAAATGCCTGATGATATGCCAGAGAATCTTGCGCTATCGGCCTTAGACGTGGCTGGTGCTCCTGCACAAACCGCAAAACTTTGTAAGCCTGGCGATACCGTGCTTATTATTGGCGCCGGCGGAAAATCGGGAATGCTGTGTAGCTACGAGGCTAAAAGGCGTGTGGGTGTTACCGGAACAGTAATTGGCATGTGCCATAGCCAAAGATCTACTGATAGGTTACGCAACCTAGGATTTTGCGACCATGTATTCCCAGGAAACGCTACCGACCCTGTTGCTATGATTGAAAAAATTAGCGAGCTAACCGATGGTAAAATGGCCGACGTAACCATCAACAATGTTAATATTCCCGATACCGAGATGACCAGTATTCTTTGCACAAGGGATGAGGGTATTGTTTACCTATTCTCAATGGCAACAAGCTTTACCAAAGCTGCTTTAGGTGCCGAGGGAGTTGGTAGCGATGTTACCATGATAGTTGGTAATGGCTACACAAAGGGCCATGCTGAAATTACTTTACAGATTCTTCGCGAAAGCGAAAAATTACGTAAAGTGTTTACCGAGCTGTACGCATAATTCGGCCTATTTATACAAGCTAATTTTACAGGCGAATAATTAGTGAAGGAACAGGTAAGAACCCTAAAACTCCTGAACAGATATAAACATTGGCTAAAACTATGCTCCTAAGGGGCATTATAATGATAGTTGATTATGGCTACCTTAATAGGCACGCAGAAATAATCTTTACTATTTCAAAGAAACGAAAGAAATTAGCAATCTATTAAATATAAGCCTTATGAATAAAATTGAAGATAAAAGCCGGCGTAAGGAGTTTTTTCCTAACGTAACAGATAGCGAGTGGAACGATTGGAGATGGCAGGTTCGTAATCGCATCGAAACGCTTGAAGAGCTAAAAAAGTATATTAATTTAACTTCCGAAGAGGAGGAGGGTATCCGTAAGTCTCTTCAAACTCTTCGTATGGCAATTACACCATACTATCTATCTCTTATCGACCCAAACGACTCTAATTGTCCAGTTAGAAAACAAGCTGTTCCTTCTATACTAGAAACACACCAATCGTCAGCCGATTTACTTGACCCGCTGCACGAGGACGAGGATTCACCTGTTCCAGGAATAACCCACAGGTATCCCGACAGGGTTCTTTTCCTAATTACCGATATGTGCTCAATGTATTGCCGCCATTGTACCCGACGTAGATTTGCTGGGCAAAACGATGCGGCATTACCAAAGAATAATATCGATAAGGGAATAGAATATATTGCCAATAACCCTGAGGTACGCGATGTGCTCCTCTCGGGTGGCGATGCCTTGTTAGTTAGCGATGAGGTTCTGGAAGATATTGTTAAGCGCCTTCGCGCAATCCCTCATGTTGAGATAATTCGTATTGGAAGTCGTACACCCGTGGTTCTACCCCAGCGTATTACCAACGATTTGGTAAATACACTCAAAAAATATCACCCCGTTTGGCTAAATACCCACTTTAACCATGCTAATGAGATTACTCCAGAAAGTGCCGAAGCTTGTGCAAAAATGGCAAATGCGGGTATTCCATTGGGCAACCAATCGGTTTTACTCCGTGGAGTAAACGATTGCCCAAACATCATGAAACGATTGGTTCACAAGCTGGTTATGATAAGGGTGCGCCCATACTATATTTACCAGTGCGACCTTTCAATGGGATTAGAACATTTTAGAACACCCGTTTCAAAGGGTCTTGAAATTATCGAAAGCCTACGTGGCCATACATCAGGTTTTGCCGTTCCAACCTTTGTGGTTGATGCTCCTGGTGGTGGTGGCAAAACACCGGTTATGCCCCAGTATGTTGTATCGCAAATGCCAGGTAAAATTATTCTTCGTAACTTCGAGGGTGTTATTGCATCCTATACTGAACCAACTGACTACGTGAACGATTGCCAGTGCGAGGATTGCAAGAGCAAGAAATTTGAGGATGGTATTGCTGGTTTAATGCATGGTGATAAGATTTCTATAGAACCTAAAGAATTAAGACGTAATAAACGGAATCATCATTAGATAGTTTTTAGTACGATGACACATTTTGCTTCAGCCTTGATATGCAAAATGTGTTTTCGTGTTTTTATACCATAATAATAAATAGGGGCGATGCCATTCATTGAAGATGTGCTCACCTACAAAAGCCTATCAATTGTAGGGCTCGAGAAGAATACCGGCAAAACGGAAACCCTTAACTATATTCTGGGTCGATTAAAGAATATGGATAAGCGGATAGCCCTTACATCCATAGGGATTGATGGTGAAAGTCGCGATATAGTTACCGATACTCCTAAACCTGAGATTCGCATTCATCAGGGAATGATTTTTATTTCCACCGAAAAGCACTACCTACAGCGCCGAATTACTTCCGAAATTCTGGATGTTAGCAATATCCACACCTCGCTTGGCCGCCTCGTTATAGCCAGGGCGGTAACCTCTGATAAGGTACTACTTTCGGGCCCCGCCGATACGCAGAACCTAAGGAATTTAATAGCTAGTATGGCTAAATACCATATCGATTTAACCATTGTCGATGGCTCCCTATCAAGGCTTAGCCTCGCATCACCTGCCATTACCGAGGGCATGATTCTTACCACAGGAGCAGCATATTCTCCAAATTTGCCAGTGCTGGTACGCAAAACAAAATTTATTCACGATCTAATAAACCTGCCCGAGGTTGAACCAGAACTGAAGCAGAAGCTCGATTGTATCGACTCAGGAATTATCGCAATTGACAATGACAACAATCTGCACGATTTGAATATACCCTCCGTTTTTATGTTGAAGAAAGTAAAGGATCAGGTTTTTAAATACGGAAATCGTCTATTCGTTGCAGGTGCAACCAGCAACTATCTGTTCGAGTTTCTGAGGATGCAAAAAAATGTAAATGCTATCGAGTTGGTGGTTAAGGATTTTTCGAAGATATTTGCTTCGCCAAATGTTTACTACTCTTTCATTAAAAAAGGGGGTAAGGTAAGGGTGATAAACAGAACAAAGCTTGCGGCGGTTTGTATAAATCCTATTTCGCCCCAAGGGTATAATTTGAACTCCAACGAGCTCAAAGCTGCTATGCAGGAAGCCCTGCAGATACCAGTTTATGATGTAAAAAAGATATAACAATGCAACTTAAAAAGGCTCTAACCGAAATTTCAGGATTACGCTACATGGTCGATAGGCTCGATTTAAAATCGGGGCTGGGCCATCGTATGTTGCTGGCTTCGCCTTTTTTGGTTAATCCAGAGGATGTTCAATACCATTTGCAACAGGTAAACCAAACTGTTAATGCGTTAAAAGTTGAGCAGAGCAGAGCAATTCTCGACAAGGTTACCATAAAAATATCGCACGTACGCGATATTATTGGAACCATTAAAAACATCCAGAATCAGTTAACTCTAAATGATATAGAACTATTCGAGGTCAAGAGCTTTGCGCTTATCGCCAACGACATTAGGACGTTGGTTAAACCCATTCAATTTATTTGGGAACAGCTTCCAAACCTAGAGGAGGTGATTGAGATTCTCGATCCTGAGGGTGCTCGAATACCCTCTTTCTATATAAACAACTCTTTTGCACCGGAACTTGGGCCGTTACGAAAAAAACAGATCGGGTTAGAATTCTTGCTAGAAGATTCCGAGGGCGACACAAATAATGAAGAATCCGCACTTTTACAGCAGCAGTCGGACGAGCTGAGGAATAAAATAACCGAAATTGAAGATAGAGTTCGACAGGATTTATCGGATAAACTTTTTAATTTTGCACCCGCCCTACACAAGGCTCTTACGGTGGTGGGTAACATTGATATACTAATTACCAAAGCTAAACAGGCCATATCGGAAAAGTTGGTTATGCCCAAGGTTAAGGGCGATATAACATCGTATCAAGGTCTTTTTTATCCACAGCTTAAGGCAACATTGGAGCAGGATAAAAAACGGTATCAGCCCATTGATATTGACATTTATAAGGGAACTTGTCTTATTACTGGAGCCAATATGGCGGGTAAAACGGTACTGCTAAAAACGTTGGCACTCAGTCAGGCTTTATGCCAGTATGGTTTTTTTGTGCCAGCAACCAGTGCCAAAATTGTGTTAGTTGAGCAAATTCTCTTTAGCATTGCCGACGAGCAATCGGAGCTATCCGGATTGTCTTCCTACGCCTCCGAGATGCTAAAGGTAAACAACATTGTGCAGCTGGGTAAAAAGCAGAAACGGCTATTGGTGCTTATTGATGAGCTAGCTCGTACAACCAATCCCACCGAGGGAAGAGCAATTGTAAGCGCTGTGGCAAACATTATGGATGGGTGCAACGTAAGAGCAGTAATTACAACCCATTATAGCGGACTTACCACCCAATGCCGTAAGCTCAGGGTAAAGGGATTTATGGAGAAGAGTAAGGATGCATCGATTACGGTTGAAAATATTGGCGAATATATTGATTACTCGCTAGTTGAAGATGATGGAAGTACTGTTCCGCACGAGGCGTTACGAATTGCACAAATACTTGGTATTGATGCTGATATACTTTCTGAAGCATCAAAGGAGTTAGATATAGGCAAGGATATTAATTAGAAAAACACAACAATAAAGGTAGATTAAAGTTATGCGAAAGAGTAAGCTAGGTCTCGATTTCGAGAAGATTGGATACGCAAAGAATATCGCAAAGAATATTGCCGATGATGTTCAGAATTTTGTGGATAACTACACAACGGTAGCAGTTGAGCGAACCCTTTGTCGGTTGTTGGGAATTGATGGGATTGATGATAATGAAATTCCTTTACCCAATGTGGTTGTCGACTCTCTTAAAGAGAACGGTGTTTTAGGACAAGGAGCAATTTTTCATATCGGAAATGCCATGGTCGAAACGGGCTTAACACCACAGCAAATTGCTGAGCAGGTTGAATCGGGTAAGCTTAATATAGCAACCCTACCAATTCATTCAAAGGAGAAAATTGATGCGGCCATTATGCCCAAAGTTAACGAAAGCCTTGATAGAATTAAAACGCGTAAGGCTCGTCGCGACAACTATTTGAATACCATAGGCGAGGGGCCAAAACCTTACCTCTACGTAATTGTGGCAACTGGTAATATTTACGAGGATGTTGTTCAGGCACAAGCGGCAGCACGCCAAGGTGCCGATATTATAGCGGTTATTCGTACAACGGGTCAGAGCTTGCTCGACTATGTTCCCTATGGCCCAACTACCGAAGGGTTTGGAGGAACCGTTGCTACTCAGGAGAATTTCCGCATTATGCGCAAAGCGCTGGATGAGGTTGGCGAAGAGGTTGGTCGTTATATTCGCCTTTGCAACTATTGCTCTGGCTTATGTATGCCCGAAATTGCTGTAATGGGTGCGTTCGAAGGGTTAGATGTGATGCTGAACGATGCCCTTTACGGAATTCTCTTCCGTGATATCAACATGCAGCGCACCATGGTTGACCAATACTTCTCACGTATTATCAACGGGTATGCAGGTGTAATTATTAATACCGGCGAGGATAACTACCTTACAACAGCCGATGCTTATGAGGAGGCTCATACGGTTTTAGCATCGGACTTTATTAATGAGCAGCTGGCACTAATTGCTGCTATTCCACCAGAGCAGATGGGATTGGGCCACGCTTTCGAAATGGATCCGGAAATGGAGAATGGTTTCCTTTACGAGTTGGCACAGGCCCAAATGACCCGCGAAATTTTCCCCGATGCACCGCTTAAGTATATGCCTCCCACAAAATTTAAGACCGGGAACATTTTCCGTGGCCATATACAGGATGCCCTTTTCAACCAGATTGCAATTTGGACTGGTCAGGGAATTCAGCTTTTGGGTATGCTTACCGAGGCTATTCATACACCGTTCATGTCGGATCGCTACCTAGCCATTGAGAACGCAAAGTATATCTTCAGTAATATGAAGAACATTGGCGATGAGGTTGAGTTTAAAGAGGATGGAATGATTCGTAAACGAGCCAAGGAGGTACTAGATAAAACGGTTGAGCTGCTTGAGGCCCTTCAGCAGGAGGGTTTGTTTAATGCGCTTGAGCAGGGTAAATTTGCCGATATTAAACGTCCAAAAACTGGAGGTAAAGGCCTTGCAGGGGTTGTTGAGCGGGGTGCAAACTACAGTAACCCATTTATTGAGCTAATGAAAAATCGTAAGTAGAATCGCAAAAAAGACACAGAAAATATGAGCGAAGGATTATATTCGATGGAGGAGCGTAGCTTTGATACAACGCAAGATCTCAAGAAAACAAAGCCATACGGCGATACAATGAACGACGGTAAAACTCAGGTGAGCTTTACCCTTCCTGTTCCCTCTGGAAACGAGGCTATTGAAGCGGCAAAGCAGCTAATGAAAAAAATGGGCTTCGAAGACCCACAGGTGGTTTTTTACAAAGAGCTAACCAAGGGGTTCACCTTTTTTAACTGCTATGGTAGCTGCGTACACACCGTTGACTTCACCTCTATACATGTTCCAAAGGTTGAATCTACAACCTGGGATATGGCTCAAACCGATGAGTACGTGAAGGAGAATATTGGTCGGAAATTGGTAATAGTTGGTGCTAGCACCGGAACCGATGCCCATACCGTAGGTATTGATGCCATTATGAATATGAAGGGTTATGCAGGGCATTTTGGTTTGGAGCGTTACGAAGGGTTTGAGGCCTATAACCTAGGCAGCCAAGTGCCAAACGATGAGTTTATTGCCAAAGCTATTGAGCTAAAAGCCGATGCTCTTCTGGTTTCGCAAACGGTTACCCAAAAGGATGTACACATTAAGAATCTTGTGGAACTGGTTGAGATGCTTGAGGCTGAAGGCTTGCGAAGCAAGGTTATCCTTTGCTGCGGTGGCCCTCGTTTAAACCACGAGCTTGCCAAAGAGCTGGGTTACGACGCTGGTTTTGGGATGAACACCTACGCCGATGATGTTGCCTCCTTCGTTGTGCAGGAGTTTGTACGTCGGAATAAGAAGTAACAAACCATACATTATTTAACCCGCATTATTCATCAAATTTATTAGCGATGAATGTAAATGCGGGTTACCCCGACATAGTGGAGCCCAATTTTGGGCAACAAAATTGGTTGGGGGATCTACTTGCTGTAGGAAACCCTAATTATTCGGACGAATAATTAGGGTTAGGAAAAAATTTAATCTTTGTTTTGCCCTGCAAGCAACAGCGTATTTTTTTAATACATATTAATAGCTAACTTTGTTTACAATTTCAATTGCAGTAAAAATTGATGAGCCTACCCGACAAACGAATAGTTAGTTTTATTAACAACCACCATGTGCTAACACTAGCAACTTGCAACGACGAGGAACCTTATTGTGCAAATTGTTTCTATGTATATATGGAGGAGGATAATAGCCTTGTTTTTACCTCTGATTTTGATACCAAGCACATAAGGCAGGTTAGCCATAATGTATACGTTGCGGGTAGCATTGTTTTAGAAACCGAAATTATTGGTAAGCTGCGGGGAATTCAGCTTCAGGGTATTGTTAGCGAAGCTCGTGATGAGCTATATACTAAAGCACGGGCTGCCTACCTAAAACGTTTTCCGGTTGCCATGCTTATGAAAACTACGCTATGGGTTATTGACCTTACCTTTCTGAAGTTTACAGATAACACTTTGGGCTTTGGCAAGAAGCTAATTTGGGAAAAGGAGCTTATTGTGAACCCTTTCTTTTCAAAAGAAAATAGTTAGAATGATACTTGTAACCGGTGGTACAGGCCTAATTGGGTCGCATCTCCTATTCGAGCTGGCTTTGCGTGGGCATAACGTAAAAGCGCTTAAACGAAAGACTAGCAATACTGGTTTTACCCAAAAAATATTTGAAGGGTATAGCTCCGAAGGCAAGCAGCTTTTTGAAAAGGTAGAGTGGGTTGAGGGGCAAACCGAAGATTATATATCGATACGGGCTGCGCTTAACGGTGTTAGTGAGGTTTATCACTGTGCTGCAATTGTTTCGTTTGGCAAACGCAGCTTTAACCAGATGCTCGAAGTAAACGTACAGGGAACCGCCAATGTGGTTGATGCTTCACTTGAGCAGGGGGTAAAAAAGTTTTGTCATGTTAGTTCGGTTGCTTCGTTGGGGCGCTCATTTGATGAAAAGGAAGTTACCGAGCAGACAACTTGGGGTAAAACGAAGGGTAAGTCGGGGTATGCAATTAGCAAATTTCGCTCCGAGATGGAGGTTTGGAGAGGTATTGAGCTGGGGCTAAATGCCACCATTGTAAACCCTTCGGTAATTTTAGGTCCAGGAAAATGGGATAGCGGAAGCGGACAAATTTTTGGCACGCTCGAAAAGGGTTTTCCCTTTTACACAGCCGGCATAACGGGTTATGTTGATGTTCGCGATGTGGTTGATTCTATGCTCAAAGCCATGGAACTTGAGCAATGGGGAAAGCGTTTTATTATTAATGGCCAGAATATATCTCATGGCGAAGTGTTTGCGCTTATTGCTAAAGAGCTTGGAAATAAGCCTCCACGTATCAGAGTAACGCCTTTAATGGCCGCAATTGCATGGCGCTTGGTGTGGTTAGTAAGTCAAGTAACCCGAAAAACTCCTGCGCTAACCAGCGATACAGCTAAAAGCGGTAATAGCGTTACGTACTACTCTTCGGAAAGAATGCAGAAGGAGCTGGGTATAAAACCGCGTTCAGTAGAGCGAGCCATTAAAAACACCATCCGTTTCGGACGGCTTTAGGGCTGCTTTTTTCAACATATATTTTTACTATTTTGCTTGTTGCGCTTTTGGTTTGCTAAGCGCAAGGTATATAAATATTACGCCTGCAATGATAAACGGGATACTTAGCCATTGCCCCATATTTAGCACCATATTCTCTTCGAACCCAACCTGAGGCTCCTTAATAAATTCGATTAAGAAACGGGTGGCAAAAATAAAGATAAGGAATAGCCCAAACAGTAAGCCAGGTTTTGGCTTGGCGTTGGTTTTAATGTACATGTAGTGTAGAGTTAGGTAACCAGCCAAATATGCTAGAGCCTCGTATATTTGCGTTGGGTGTTTGGGTACAATTTCGTTGTTCCGTTTAAAGATAAATCCCCAGGGTAAATCTGTTTGAATACCGTAAATTTCGCTATTCATCAGGTTTCCTAAGCGAATTAGCACTCCAGCTAGTGCTACAACTATTACAATTCTATCTAGTATATATATAAGGGGTCGTTTTGTTTTGCGGCTAAAAAAGTAAAGTGCTATTATAATCCCAATTGCTGCCCCGTGGCTTGCCAGCCCTCCTTTCCATATCATCAATATTTCTAATGGGTTCGAAAGATAGTAATCTGGCTGATAAAATAGGCAGTGTCCTATCCTTGCGCCAACAATTGTACCTATAGCCATGTATATGGTTAGGGTGTCAAGGTAATCTTTAGGTAACGATTCCTTTTTCACAAATCGTTCAAAAATCATATATCCAAAAAGAAATGACATAGCCCACAATAATCCGTAGTAACGAACAGAAAGTGGGCCAAGAGAAAATATTTCGGGATTAATATCCCATACAATATGGCTTAAAATCATAGTTGGTATGGTTTATATTTGAACCGATAAAGTTATAATAAATTGGTTAAACTCGGCCTTATTTATAAAAGTAAAATTGCTGCGGGTACGATTGAAACATATTTTGTACTTTTGAGTCATTGTTAAACACAAAAATTACGATTATGTTTTCAGGAATTGTTGAAGAGGCTGCAAGGGTAGTTAAGCTAACCAAAGACCAAGAAAATTTGCATATAACCCTTAGCTGTAGCTTTGCTAAGGAGCTTAAAATTGACCAGAGCATTGCGCATAATGGCGTGTGCCTTACCGTTGTAGAGCAGGAGGGCGATACCTATACCGTAACGGCAATAAAGGAAACGCTCGATAAATCGAACCTGGGTTTGCTAAAAGAAGGTTCCAAGGTTAACCTAGAGCGTAGTATGACGCTCGAAAGCCTGCTCGATGGCCATATGGTGCAGGGACATGTTGACCAAACCGCAGTTTGTACTAAGGTTGAAGAGGCTGATGGCAGCTGGTACTATACCTTTGAGTACGACCCAACCAAAGGAAATATTACCGTTGAGAAAGGCTCCGTTTCGGTTAATGGGGTTAGCCTTACCGTAGTTAATTCGCAGGATAAATCGTTTCAGGTGGCAATCATCCCCTTTACATACGAAGTAACGAATTTCCACGAGTTTGAGGTGGGCACAGTGGTTAACCTTGAGTTCGATGTGGTAGGCAAGTATATTACCAAGCTGCTAAAGCAGTATCTTGAGGGCGGTATGCTCGATCAGCTTATAAAAAAATAGGAGGCATAAGTGCATTAGTATATGAGAACAAACTTTGCAAAAAATATTGCGCTCACGGTTTCGCTTGTGGCGGCTGGGGTAATCCTGTTTGTTTATATACTGCTACAAAATAGCCAGCTTAATCTCTCGGGATGGTTGGCTTTAGCATTTGCTGTAGCCATGTTTTTGCTAATGTACTTTATGGTATTACGGCTTATTAATAGGTTCGTTTTTCGAAAGATTAACCCAATCTATAAAACCATTCAAAACCTTAAAATTCCCGATGATGAGCTTCGCAAGCAGCTCGAGGGAAAAGATTTAATTAGCGAGGTTAACCGCGATGTGCAGGATTGGGCAATGAGTAAAAGCCTCGAGATAAACAAGCTCAAAGAGCTTGAAGATTATCGGAAAGAGTTTTTGGGCAACGTATCCCACGAGCTTAAAACCCCAATTTTTAATGTTCAGGGATACGTTCTAACCCTCCTCGATGGCGCATTAGAGGACTCAACCATAAACCGACAATACCTGGAGCGTACCGAAAAAAGTGTTAACAGGCTTATCTCAATTGTAGAAGATTTGGAGACCATCTCAAAATTGGAGTCCAATGTAATACAGCTAAACCACGAAAAGGTAAATCTTGTAACGCTGGTTGAAGAAGTTTTTGATGCGCAGGAAATTAGGGCACGAAAAAAGAGGGTTAAGCTTACTTTTGACCAGCAGTACAGCGAGCCAATTTGGGCTTATGCCGATAAAAAGAAGCTGTTTCAGGTGGTTACCAATTTGGTAGTCAATTCAATTAGTTACGGTAAAGATGAGGGCAGAACCAAGGTGTCGTTTATGGATATGGGCGAGAACTACCTGGTTGAGGTTAACGATAACGGCATTGGCATTGCTGAGCAGGATACCTCACGCATTTTTGAACGTTTTTACAGGGCAGATAAAAGTCGCTCGCGCGAGCAGGGTGGCACAGGACTTGGATTAGCCATTGTTAAGCATATTATTGAGGCGCACAAGCAAACCATTAATGTGCGCAGCAGCCTAAGCGAGGGCACCTCGTTTGTTTTTACCATAAAAAAGTATAACCCCAAAAACATGCTTTAGGGTAACGGGTTTGTACCTACCTTTTATGTAGCCCACACTCCTTTGTTTCAGGGTTTTCCCACCACCATCTACCAGCTCTTATATCCTCGTTGGGTTCAATGGCTCGGGTGCAGGGCAAACAGCCAATGCTAGGATACCCCTTTTTATGAAGGGGGTTTACCGGAACGCTGTGTTGATTTATGTAATCCCATACATCTTCCTCACTCCATTCAATAAGCGGATTAATTTTTATAAGGCTATTAGCCTCATCCCATTCAACGGTTTGCATATCTTTTCGGGTAACCGATTGGTCGCGCCGTAGGCCGCAAATCCAAGCATCTAAACCCTCAAAGGCTCTTTTTAGGGGAACAAGCTTTCGTATGCGGCAGCACTCTTTTCGGTTCTCAACACTGCTGTAAAAAAGGTTTATTCCTTTCTCATTTACCATTTGCTCAACATCCTCCTTGTTGGGGAAGTAAACCTTTAGCTTTATTTTATACTTACTGCAGGTACGGTCAATAAGGTCGTATGTTTCTGGGAATAACCGCCCTGTATCAAGTGTAAATATGGTTGTGTCTAGATTTATTTTGGTTACCATATCGGTAAGCGCTTGGTCTTCGAGCCCAAGGCTCGACGATAGCGCAATGGAAGATTTAAAATAATCTATACAGTACGATATTATTGTTTGGGGTGTTTTACCCGATAACGTTTTGTTTAGCTGTTTGGCAATTTCGATGTTATTCATGGTTTCCTTATTTTCTGTTATTAAGTTGGTCATCAGTTGATGAGTAATGCGGGTTAACAGGGTATCTATGTAAGGACAAATGTATAAAAAATACTTTAACCCGCATTATTCATCAAATTTGTTAAAGATGAATTCAAATGTGGGTTACCCCGACTTAGTCACCGTCAGAGACAGCAATTATTCGAATGAATAATTAGGGTTAATCAACCTTTGCGCTCCAAATTATCAGCTATTTTGGGCTAATGATGTAATGTTTTATTCTTTTGATGGTAAACCCTAATCCCAAAACAAAACCCCAGCCTTTAAAAAACAGGACTGGGGTTTACGACTAGTCATTAAGGTTCTATTTTGTGAAAAGTTTCTTTTCTTTTACTTCCACCACTTGTCCATACTTGCTAAGCCCCTTAAAATCGATGTTTCGTTTATCTCCAACAATCATGTAAACCAAGGGTTTATCTTTCATGTTTTCCTTGTAAAACGTATCAACGGTATCCCATGTAATATTTTTGTAGGCGGGCATATTTGTTACCATGGGGTCAGCTTCATATCCTTGATTTTTCCAACTTTCAACGGTTGAGGCAAGGCCTCTAAAGCTGGGGCGTTTGGTTAGTGCCGAAAGCTGAAGATGGTTGCGAATCATATCAATCCGTTCGGTTTTGGCGGGCATATCACGAATTAAACCGTTAAAGGTCTCCATGGCGGTTATGGTTTTGTCGGCCTGTGTTCCAACGTAGCCAATAAAATCGGTTGGATTACCCGCATTACTTGGAGCGCTAAAGTTTCCACCCGCCGAGTATGCCAATGAGCGGTACTCCCTAATTTCTTGAAGGATTAGCCCCGAAAAGCCTCCACCAAAGTAGTCGTTAAATGCTTGCATGGGCACAACATTTTCAATATTAAATGGCGCACCATTCATAAAAAGGAACACCTTGCTTTGGCGTGCTTTCTTTTTGTTAACAAAAAGCACTGTATTTTCGGTGTACTGCTGTGCTAGCCTATCGATGGGGCTATTTCCAGCGGTTGGATTTTGTGCTAGCGGGATATGTTTTTTTACCAATGCGGCCACATCCTCGGCCGAGGATGTTCCGGTAAAGCGAATTTGGCATGTATAGCCAGTAGCCTTTTTAAACGCATCAACAAGCGCTGCTGCCTGAAGCTTTTTCACCTCTTTAGAAGTAAGCCTATCAATGTAGCTTGAGCTCTGATTGTATAACCCGTATTCGAGTAATGCGTGGGCAACGTTATCGGCTTCGGAGCGTTCCATCTTCCGATTGGTGGCTTCGCCCTCAATTATCGTTTTTATTTTATTTTGTTCAAGTTTTGGGTCAGAAATTAATAAGCTAATCAGCTCCATGGTTCTGGGGAGGTGCTCCTCAATTCCTTGAACATCAACATAGGTATACGAGTTGTTGGCAAAAACATTGTACGAGGTACCAATTTTTGCAAATTCCTCTTTTAACTGCGTTACATCGTATTCGCCTGCTCCGCTCATGTTAATACCAGTGGTTGCGAATTGTAGTAAGGGATTCTCAACCTCGCCAACTTCAAAGGCAAAGGTTAACGAGAATATATCGTTCACAGGATTGTTAACAGCTAGCAGCCTATGGCCATTGTATATCTTTTTTGTAGTTACGTCTCTATTAAAATCGATAGGTTGCATTTTGGGTTCATGCGTCGAGATATTTTCGAAATGCTGAGCGTACTCGCTTTTGGCATTGGTGTTTGCCGTTAGCGGTTTGTAGTCGGGCTTTTCAATTTTATCTTTCTTTGGGAATCCCATTTTTGAGTGAAAAGCGAGGTAGTTGGGGCCAAAAATAGTGTTCGCCATTTCAACCACATCATCCTTAGATATTTTCATTATTTTATCGGCATACGATAGGGCCTCCTCTATGCTTTGTCCCTTAGTAAATGCATCGGCAAAAAGTAGGGCTCTACTCTCGTTGCTCTCCATGCTGGTGTTATGACTTCGGTATATATCTTTCTTCATGGCATCAAGCATCCAATCGTCGAATTCGCCCTTTTTAAGCTTTTCAATCTCAGCCATTACGATACTCTCCGCATCATCGAATTTTTGCCCAATAATTTTAGGTATAATTAGAATAATGGTTGCACCATGGTCGTAGTAGGGCATCGAAAGGGATTGCGCAGCAAGAATTTCACCATCGATAGTTAGCTTATCCAGCAACCCTGTTGAGTATGAGTTGTTAAGCATTTTAAGGGTAATATCGGCAACAAGGCTCTCCTCTTGGGTAGCCGAGGGTGCTCTAAAGCCTAGTAGCACCATCTTAACTGGGGTAAGTTTTGCCTCGTGAAACTCTCTACCATCGAAAGGTTCTTCGTTCCAAACCCTGGCTTCAGGAATATCATTTTGCACCCATTTGCCAAAATTCTTTTCAATTAGCGGCATTACCTCGTTCGAGTCGAAATCGCCGCTAAGCACTACCGCCATGTTGTTTGGAACGTAGTAGGTTTTAAAGAAATCGTACATCTTGGTTAGCGATGGGTTCTTCAAATCGTCAACGGTTCCTATGAGCGTTTGCTGTCCGTAGGGGTGATTTTTGAAGAAATGCCTCTGGAATTCTTCCAGCAGCTTGGTTTGAAACTGGTCGCTGTATAGGTTCTTTTCTTCGTAAACAACTTCAAGCTCTGCCTGAAAACTGCGGAACACGGGTTCGGCAAAGCGGTGTGCATAAAGGTCAATCCATTTTTCAACCTGGCTCGATGGAAACTTATTGTAGAAAACGGTATAGTCGGGGCCCGTTCCAGCGTTCATGTTGCTACCGCCCATTTCGTTAATTAGGTTGCTTAGCTCATTAGGGATGGCATATTCAGCTGCTTTTAGCGACTCCTCGTTAATTTGTGTTTGAATATCTTTCCGTTTTATCTCATCGGTAGTTTTACCCAGCTCATCGTAAAGCGCAAAAATTTTATCGATATGCGGTTTTTCCTTTTCCCAATTGGTGGTTCCCAATTTTTGGGTTCCCTTAAAAAGCATATGCTCCATGTAGTGAGCCATTCCAGTGGCGTCGGCTGGGTCGTTTTTACCACCAGCTTTTACCATAACCACACCAAAAACTTCGGGTTTTGAGTGGTCCTCATTCAAAATAACGGTAAGCCCATTGTCAAGCTTGTACTGGGTAACGTTTATGGTTCCAGTGTTAAAACTAACGGCATAGCTATTAATACTTAGCCCTAGGTTAAGCATAACGAGGCTAACTAGGCCTAAAAGAAGATGTTTAATTCTCATTTTAAAAAATTAGATTAGTTGATTGTTAATCTATTAGTAATATTTATGTTGATTTTACTCTTATCAACCTATATTCTGAAAACACACAGCTTATAGTATGACAAGTAAATTCAACTTTAGTTACAAAAACTATCGTTTTTTAGAATTTTTTTTTGCTGGGTGACGAAGATTTGGCCTTTAGCGTCTCTAAATTTTCAGCCAATCTGTAATCGAGCTGTTTTTTTGGAAGATTGGTTCTATAAACCTCAACTAGCAGCTCATCACCCAGCTGGTATTTTTTGTTGTTCTGTCGGCCAATTAGGCAGTAGTTATCCTCGTCAAACTCGTAGAAGTCATCGTCTAAATCGCGAATGGCAACCAACCCCTCGCATTTTGTTTCAATTGTTTCAACAAAAAGGCCGAAGCTGGTTACTCCAGTAATAACACCCTGAAAGTGCTGCCCAATCTTATCGGACATAAATTCAACCTGCTTATATTTTATCGATGCTCGCTCGGCATCGGTGGCCTTTATCTCCATATCGGTTGAGTGCTTGCAAAGGTGCTCTAGCTCGGCCTCGTTCTTTGGTTTTCCGTTTTTTAGGTAGTGCGCTAGCAAGCGATGTACCATCATATCGGGATACCTACGAATGGGTGATGTAAAGTGGGTATAGAAAGGGAACCCAAGCCCGTAGTGGCCAATGTTTTCGGTGGTGTACCGAGCCTTAGCCATTGAGCGCACAGCAAGCGTTTCTATAAGATTCTGCTCCTTTTTCCCTTTTACCTCGGTAAGCAATTTATTTAGCGATTTACTAATCTGTTTACTCGTACCCCCCTCTATATTGTAGCCAAAACGGGTAATGAACGTACGGAAGGTTTCGAATTTCTCGGAATTGGGCTTATCGTGTATTCGGTATACAAATGGTTTTGCCTTAGCTTTTTCTTTTGATTTGCCTATACGTATTGCTACGCTTCGGTTGGCAAGTAGCATAAATTCTTCAATAAGGTGGTTTGCCTCCTTTTGAACCCTAAAGGAAATACCCAAGGGTTTTCCTTTTTCGTCAAGGTCGAACCTTGCTTCGGCTCTATCAAAATTAATGGCACCCGCCTTTAATCGCTTGTACCTTAGCTTTTGGGCAATGCTATTTAGAGCTAGAATCTCTTTAGCCAGAGTACCCTTGCCGGTTTCAATTACCTGTTGTGCATCCTCATAAGCAAAGCGATGCTGCGATTTTATAACGGTTCGTCCGAACCACTCCTTTTTAATATTTCCATTTAGGTCCATCTCAAAAACTGCCGAGAAGCACAACTTCTCTTCGTTTGGACGTAACGAGCAGATAAAGTTCGATAACCTTTCGGGTAGCATGGGTACGCATCTGTCAACTAGATACACCGACGTTGCCCGCTCAATAGCCTCGTTATCAATGGGGCCACCTTGCTTTACGTAGTGGGTAACATCGGCAATATGCACACCCAGCTCAATGGTATTTCCATCTATTTCTCTGAACGAAAGCGCATCGTCAAAATCTTTGGCATCGGCAGGGTCAATGGTAAATGTAGTGATATTCCTAAAGTCGCGTCGTTGCTCGTAGTCGGCTTTGGTTATTTTTTCCGATATGGATAGCGCAAATTTATCCAGCTCTTTTGGGAATCGGTAGGGCAGCTCAAATTCTGCCAGTATGGCATGCATTTCAACCTCATGTTCGCCGGGGTTGCCAATTACTTCAACTACTTCGCCCATTGGGTTTTTCGTGTTCATAGGCCAGTCGGTTATGCGAACAATTACCTTTTGCCCATTTTTGGCATTTTTTTGTGCGTTTTTAGGGATGAAAATATCGTGGGGCATTAGCCTGTTGTCGGCAATAACAAAAGCGTAATTTTTTTCTACCTCAATTTTACCAACAAAGGTACGCTTGGCGCGTTCAACAATTTCAACCACCTCGGCTTCGGTTCTTTTTCGCCTGCGTTTTGGTATGGTTGCCACTTTAACCCAATCGCCATGTAATGCATGGTTCAGGTTGTATTCGGGTACAAACACCTCCTCGTTGTCGTTGGTTATAACGTAGGCGTTACCATCCCTCTCCATTTCAACAACACCCTCGGCAGCTACTGAGAGCTTGGTAATCATAAACTTACCCCTAAGAACTTCTTGCAGCATTTTTTGGTCTACTAGCTCGTATAGCACCTCATTGATAAGCCTTTTTGATGTGGCATCTTTTGCCCCAATTATATTTGCTAACTCCTTGTAGTTAAGACTTTGTGATGGATCCGATGAGAATACGCTCATCACCGATTTCATGAGCATATTCTTATTAAAGCGCGTTGTTTTTTTGTTTTTCTTCTTTTTAACCATAAAATTTATTTTTCTAAATGCAAATATAGGTATTTATTGGTTAGCAGATGTTTGAGTATTCGTGTTGTTTCAACTTTTTAGCTAAAGTTAAGCGGGAAATAAAACATTTTGTCATATTATCCTGCATTATTCATCAAATTTGTAAAAGATGATACAGATGCGGTTTACCCCGACATAGTCGAGCCCAATTTTGGGCAGCAAAATAGGTTGTGAAACCTAGTCGCTGTCAGAGACCCCAATTATTCATTCGAATAATTGGGGTTAATTGTGATTACAAGTGATTTTTTAATATTTTTACGGCATGGCGAACAGACCAAAAAACAAGCTTAAAAAGGAGTTAGGGTTAGTAGATGTATTTGCCCTAAGCACAGGGGCAATGATTAGTTCAGGGTTTTTCCTGTTGCCTGGTCTTGCAGCCTTTTATACCGGGCCTTCAGTCCTTCTCTCATACCTAATTGCTGCATTCCTTATTCTGCCTGCCATGTTTAGTATTGCTGAACTGGCAACGGCACTACCTCGTTCTGGTGGTGTTTACTTCTTGCTCGATAGGAGTTTAGGGCCAATGATGGGGACAATAGGTGGCATTGGCACCTATTTATCACTTGTACTAAAAACGGCCTTTGCTTTGGTGGGCATTGGAGCTTATTCCAGCATATTTTTCGACTCTCCAATCAGGCTAGTTGCCATTGGTTTAACCGTTTTTTTTATGATTTTAAATATTTTAGGGGCAAAAAAAACTACTGGGTTACAAAGATTTTTAGTTTTCTTTCTTATTGGTATCATGGTACTGTTTATGGTTGAAGGTATAAGAGAACTTTTTAGCCATACTACCAGTGAGCCCTTTCGGGGTCAATTTACCCCTTTTGCTACGAATGGTTTTGCAGGAATTATTTCAACAGCAGGTTTTGTGTTTGTGGCTTACCTCGGATTAACCAAAATAGCAAGTGTTGCCGAGGAGATTAAAAACCCAGAGCGCAATATTCCCTTAGGAATGCTAGTCTCGTTAATTGTAACCACCCTAGTTTATGTTGGAGGCGTTTTTATTATGGTTGGTGTAATTCCATCTGAAGATCTATACAATGACCTAACCCCTGTTTGGACCGCTTCACAAAACATTTTTAAATGGATTCCTCCAAAAGTTGGAGGTATACTAGTAGTTGCTGCTGCAATTGCTGCGTTTGCATCAACGGGGAATAGTGGGCTAATGGCAGCCTCCAGGTATCCTTTAGCTATGGGACGTGACAGGGTTGTACCATCATTTTTTACTCATCTAGGCAAATACAAAACCCCTGTTTACTCTATTCTAGTTACTTCGGGTATAATGATTATATTTATAGTAACCCTAAGTGCCGAGGGTATAGCCAAAATGGCCAGCGCTTTTCAGCTAATCATTTTTATCCTCATAAATTTTGCCGTTATCGTAATGCGTAACAGTCGAATTGAGACCTACGACCCAGGTTTCCATTCCCCTTTATACCCAGGGATGCAAGTTTTTGGGATAGTCTCATCTTTCTTTCTTATAATATATATGGGTTGGGGACCAGCACTATTTAGCATTGCGGTCGTTGCATTGGCCATGATTTGGTACTGGTACTATGCCCGTAAACATGTGAAACGTGAGGGCGCCATTTACCATTGGTTTGCATTACTGGGTCAAAAGCAGCACCTGGGCTTGGAGAATGAGATGCTTATGATTCTCAAGGAAAAGGGATTACGTGATGGCGACCCGTTTGACGAGATGATTGTTCAGGCTCAGGTTATAAGGATGGGAAATCAAAAAATTAGTTTTAAAGGTTTAGTTGGTAAGGTTTCCACCGATTTATCATCAAAGATAAAAGGATCTAGCCACCAGGAGCTGATGAATGAATTTTTGCAGGGCACCAATATTGATCCTGCCCTGGTTATACCTCGAGTATCTATACTATATGGAAAGGTGGAAACGCTAGGAAAACCAGTTCTTCTTATCGTAACATCGAAAGTTGGCATAGAGAAACCCGTAGAAAAAGGCGAAATTTCATCCGAAGATAATATTCGGGTTTTCTTCTTCTTGCTAAGCGGAGCCGATAATCCCAAGTTGCAGCTTCGGGTGCTTTCTCGACTAATGGATATCGTTGAACGGGAACAGTTTGTTGAGAGCATATGCTCAACTACCAACGAGCGCGAGATGAAGGAGTATCTACTGCACAACGATCGGTATATTACTCTCCAATTGGCTTCAGGTACAAGCACCGAACATCTTATAAACAGGATGCTTAAGGAAATACGATTCCCTCAGGACGTGCTTGTTGCCATGGTACAGCGTAAGAAAAAGATACTTACACCCAGAGGCGACACCCTTTTGCTCGAGGGCGATATAGTTACAATTATTGGCGAGCCTAAGGGAATAAACAACCTATTTGATAGGTATATCCATATTCAGAAAAATTAAAATCATTTCATAATGCATATTGAATTTTCTCTGCCTTTAGTTCGCGGTCGACTTATAAAAAGATATAAACGTTTCTTAGCCGATGTACTACTTGATAACGGCGAAACTGTAACCGCCCACTGCACCAATTCTGGATCTATGAAAAGTTGCCTCGAGGAGGGTGCAGAGGTTTACCTTTCGCTAGTAAACGACCCAAAGCGTAAAACTAGGTTTACTTGGGAAATGATTAAGATTAACAACGGCTGGGTGGGCATAAATACCTCTATACCTAATAGGGTTGCCTTTGAGTGGATAAAGGAGGAGATAATCCCTGGTTTAGAGGGTTATTTTAGCGTAAAGCGAGAGGTAAAATTTGACGATAGCCGCTTCGATATTTTTGCCGAGAACGACAAAGAAAAATGTTTTATTGAGGTAAAAAATGTAACCCTTAAGGAGAATGATTTTGCGCTTTTCCCCGATGCTAAAACCATCCGAGGGCAAAAACATCTTAAAACCCTTATAAAGGTTAAGGAGTCGGGGATGCGTGCGGTAATGCTGTATATTATCCAACGTACCGATGTGAATATTTTTGCTCCAGCATCGAGCATTGACCCCGATTATGCCAAGCTGCTTATTGAAGCCCATAGCAAAGGGGTTGAGGTTATTCCCTTTCAGGTAAAGGTATCGCCCCAAGGCATTACGCCGGTTGGCACTATTCCCTTTCAGGCGCAAGCGTAACTAGGTATCACTTAAAAGCCGACAGGTTCAGCACGTTTATGTGCTTATCGGCATCCTTGCCAAATTTACCTTCAACTTTTTGGTTAGCAACCTTGTAGGTGCATTGTTCGCCTTTAATTTTCGAAAAAATAACATAGTACTCCTTATCGTTATCTTCTTTTAGTATTACTTTTGCCAAGCGCTTTTCGCCATCAACCGATAGGTCGTAGCCGCAGATTGGGCAATAGAAATCAAAATCATCATTTTCTTTAAACGAGAATGATGGATGATGTAACGATGTATAGTCTCCCAGTTCAGGAGTTAGCATCAGTAAACCACCTTCCCAACCCTTGGTTTTAATGCAGAAAATTACCTTGTTGTCCACGCCTAGGTATCCCCTGCATTTCGGACACATAAAATTAGTTTTCATATCTTATCCCTCCTGGTTAGTTTAGTGTATCTTAGTCTATTATAGTATTCGGAAATACTATAATTTTGTTGCATTTTCTTCTGTCTTTTAACTCGTATTATTCATAAAATTTCACTATTGTCCGATAAAAACAAAGATAAACATTATAGATTCTTCGCTTCACTGCGTTTCGCTCTGAAACGTATGTTCGACAAAACCTTTGAAAATAGA
>Ga0265295_1000737_pt1 | contig 63018 bp, 74 predicted proteins | sample Munlansysbiofilm_FD_192503 | JGI IMG/M metagenome (GOLD analysis project Ga0265295, IMG submission 192503) | Leachate microbial communities from a municipal landfill in Southern Ontario, Canada - Methane capture system biofilm | ecosystem: Engineered > Solid waste > Landfill > Unclassified ... | reverse complement strand
ATATGGTGAAACAACTGGTAGACCAAGACAAATAGGGTATTTAAATATTAATGATTTGGTTGATGCATGTAATTATTGTGGAGTTAATGAACTTTATATTAATAAATGTGATGTTTTAGAAGAAGTTGGTATTTTTAAATGTATCGTTGACGGAGATATTAGAACATTTGATAATTTAGACGAGATGAAAGATATGATAAAAGATTTTATGGTAGTATATACTGATGTAAAAAATATAATTTTTTCAGGAACAAAAGATGGAGGAGATATAAAATGAATGAATTTATAGATATTAAGGATCAACTACCGGAAAAAGGTAAAGATATAATTGGTATAGATAATAATGGTGATATAAGTTATTGTTTTAGATGTAATTGTTATAACCCTAATTGTACAGAATGGAGAGAATCATTATCAGGTTATGGATTAATTGTTAATATTGTAAAATGGAAATATGTAGAAAATCAATGAAACTAACAGAATCAGTATTAATATATCTAAAAGAAGAACATAAGATTATCATAAATAATATTGATAATTATTATTTATATGATGGGATTTTTATTAAAGATGGAATTATTGGACTATATAATAGATACAATGAAATTGTACTTACTTTTACAAAGGATGGTTACTATAATTGGTTAAAAGTTAAAAAATTACAAAAAATAAAATATAAAATATGTGGAGTTATTACGGAAGAAAATCTAAAGTTATAAACTATTATCCAGATCCTATTAAAGATAAAATAATTGAACCATTTGCCGGTACAGCAGTTTATTCATTACATAAAAATAATTGGGAAAAAGATGTATTACTTGTTGATCTTTATGATGTTATTATAGATGTATGGCAATATTTACAACAAGCTAAACCCGAAGATATATTATCCCTACCTGATATGAATTATGGTGATAAAGTTGATGAACATACACAATTAACAAAAGAAGAAAAATGGTTGATCGGTTTTAATATAAATGGTGGTTCTGCTGCCCCTAAAAAACAACAATGAAGTTTAATGTATGGAATAGAACAAAACCAGTTATTGCACAGAATCTTCATAAAATAAAACATTGGACAATAAGAAAAGATGATTATAGAAATATTGAAAATGAAGATGCTACATGGTTTATAGATCCTCCATATCAACATGGAGGAATATATTATAGACATAATAATAAAAATATTAATTATCAAGAACTTAATGAATGGTGTAAAAGTAGAAACGGACAAATAATTGTTTGTGAAAATACTAAAGCTGATTGGATGGATTTTAAACCATTAAAACAGATGAAAGGATCATTACATACCACTATTGAATCAATGTGGACAAATATGTAAATTAATTTTGATATTTAATAATATTATTTATCTTTGTTAAAAATAAATTATGAATGGTACTTTATTATTGATATATGTTATTGGTATTTTAATTAATATCTTTTATATAAAATATAAAAATGGTATGAATAGATTTAAATTTGATACTACCATATTATTAATGTATATAAGTTATCTTAGTTGGTTTATTTATGATAAATATGATAAAACTTTTCGTATATCTACATTATTTTTACTTAAAAATATTAAAGATATAATAATAGATATGTCATTATTTTTGAATAATATAAATGACACAGATAAACAAAATTACTATGTGATTTTTGATAGAATTAAATCATTAGATAATAATAATATTATTAATTTAATAAATGATGTAAATGAGTTTAATGGTGATAAAAAAATATTACTTTATTATTTGTTAAATAATATTTTTTATACTTTATGGGATGATAGTTGTAATGAATCTTCACTTTTTACATTTTGTGACCCACATAGAAAAAGTGATCAATCAAAAAGAATAAAATATGGCAGTGTTTTAGAAAAAACATACAATAATATCATTGATATAAAATCAGATGGTATATATTTAATAAATTTAAAAAACAAATTATCAAAATCAAAAATAGATAAAACACAAATTGATATTTTATATCAATTAGGTAACACAATTAATTATAGAGAATCAAAAGTAAATACAGAGTTAGATACGGAAAAAAGTGAAAAAACTAAAAATAAAATTGATTTAATATATAATAAATTAAATATTATTTACTATAATAATATTATATCTTCAAAAGTTCTATCTCTGAGATACTCAAGAAAAATTGAATGTAAAAATTTTAAAAGACCATTACTTATTAATGATTTTGTTGGGTATAATGATTTTTTTGAAGATATTGGGTTAACTGAAATAGATTTCAATAGCTATAAAAATATTATAAATATAGGTTTTAAATTTATTGATATATTATCTGATATAGACAATGTAATATTATCTATATCAGATAATTAACCTTAAACTAATAATTACATATTATAAGATGCTCTGTATCCTGTGAATATCTATTTTTAATATTTGTGCCATATTTTAAAGAATATTTATCTTTTATGTAATCTGTATATAATCCATTAGTAAAATCATCGTTATTTATAATTAACATCCATTTTGATTTTTTTAGGGATTTTAATACATTAGATAATCTTATTTGTTCATTATCATCAAATATATTACCATGACTATATTCTTTAAAATCTCTTGTATAAGGTGGATCTAAAAATATAAAGGTGTTTTCAAAATCATTATCAATAAGTATATTTTCAAAATCAGTATTCATAATATTAGTAGATGATAATAATTCATGATGATATAAACTTTCTAATAATTCGACATTAGATAATGTTTTATAATTACCATATGGTATGTTAAATTCTCCCTTACTATTAAATCTTCTCATACCATTAAATGCTAAACTAGTCATAACAAAAAATCTAATTGCTCTATCTATGTTTGATAATTCTTTTAACCCGTTATTGCGATCTAAATTTCTTAGTCCATAATAGTATTCTCCTCTTTGTATTTTAGCTGTTTTTATATCTAATGTACCATCTTTTTCCAATTCAGATATTTTATTAATATTTAATGATATATCTTTTATTCTATTTAAAAAATTACTATCTTTTGTTTTTAAAACATTTAAAAAATTAATCAAATCATAATCTATATCATTTATTATATTTTTATGATTATTTGCTAAATACCAATAAACAGCTCCCCCTCCAAAAAATGGCTCAATGTATGTATATTTTTCATTATTTTTGATAAAATTTGGAAAGTATTTATCAAATATTTTAATTTCTTTTCTTTTTCCCCCTGTCCATTTATATAATGGTTTTAAATTTTTCATTCATAATTTGATTATTTTTTAAATTCTATTTATATAGAATGTATTTGTTATAAAGTTTTTATTAAATTATAATTTTTGAAACATCTTCTCCAATTGTATGATAATAGAATTTTAATACATATTCTATGTAATTAGATCTGTTTGATGTTTTTTCATCTAACTTCTTTAACAATTCATTATCAATTGTTATAGATATTTTAACTTTTTTTTGTTTTTCAGTTTTCATAATTTATGGATTCTTTTATTATTATATATTAAATTAAAAAAGTCAAAAAGTAGAAAAAGGTATGATTTTTTCATTTTAATAATAATTTATATTGATTCTAAATAATAAAATTAAACTATAATTATAATATAAACTATAATACATAAAAATATATACATTTATGAGATATAAAATGAATAATGAAGATAAGAAACAAAAAATAGGAGTTTCAATTAATGAAAAACTAAACGAGTTACTTGAAAAAGAAATGTCAGAAAAAGGAATTAAAAAATCACAAATTATAGAGAAGGCACTAAAAACTTATATGGATTCATTAGAAGAAAATGAATTAACAGAAAAAGATTTAGAAAAATTAATTAAAACTTTCATAGATAAATTTTAATTATTTATAATTATTTACTATATTTGTAAAATATAAAATATAAAAACATGGAAATGAAATTTAATAATGTACCAAATAAATCATATAAATTAGACGATGGTACTGTAATATGGGAATCTAGATCAGTTGCAGTTGTTGCATTTATAATTGTTAAAACACCATACGGTGAATATATCTTAGCGGGAAAAAGAGGCAAAGGTTCTGCTGATTATCAAGGATTATGGAATGTTCCTTGTGGATATCTTGATAAAAATGAAAATGGTACATCAGCAGTAATAAGAGAAGTATACGAAGAAACTGGTTTAGAATTATTTAAATATTTAAATACGCACAAGATAATTGTAAATAATCTATATCAGCCATGGTTTGTTAACACAGATCCAAATGAAAACAGACAAAATGTATCTTTAAGGTATGGGTGTGTTTTAAGATTAGATGAATTACCAGAATTAAATAGTGATCATTCTGAACCAGATGAAATTGAAGAATTAGAATGGATAAGTATTGATGATATAAATGATTATGATTGGGCATTTAATCATAACAGATCAATAGAAGATTATTGGGATATTGTCGAATTTGAAACATTATTATAATTTATTATGAAATTTGCAATAACAGGTGGAATAGGTAGTGGTAAATCTACAGTTTGTAAAATATTTAATGAACTGGGTATAGATACATTTGATAGTGATTATTATGCAAAACAATTATATTTCTTACATGATATTAAACAAAAAGTAATTGATATTATTGGAACAGATTCTATTTTAACTAATAATGAAATAGATCCAAAAAAATTATCATCTTTTTGTTTTAATGATGATATAATAAGAAATAAAATAGTTGAAACAATATCTGATGGTATATTTAAAAAATATTATGAATTTCATAATAACTCAAAATCACCTTATACGTTATTTGAAAGTGCAATTATATTAAATACTGATAGATATAAAAGATTTGATAAATTAATTGGGGTAGTATCTGATGATGAATTAAGAATAGATAGGGTAATGAAACGATCAAATCATACAAGAGAAGAAGTTATCAAAAGAATGAATACACAAATATCAAATAATGAAATAGTTCAAAAATGTGAATTTGTAATTCAAAATAGATGGGGGTTAAATAGATTAAAAAATCAAGTAAAAAATATACATAGTATTATAATTGGAAATATTAAAAACGGTAGATATGGGTATAAATAGGATAGAACAAATTAAGATAGAAATTGATTTAATTGAAAAAGAAATTGAAGAAGCTGAAAAATCATGGGATTTTTCTAAAGTTGATCCAGAAGATTTCATTAACGTGTGGAAAGAATATTCTGAATCAATGAAACCATATAATAAAAAATATAATAGTTTGAATAGAGAATTAAGAACTATTATGGATTATAAATTGGAAGAATTACCAACATACGGTGATGTAATGTCATTAGAGCATTTTATTGAAAATGTTAAATCTGGTGGGTTTATTGATTATGATGGGTTCGGTAATTACGTTAAAGATGGAAAAATGTCTAATATTGAAATTTATCCATCTGACGTAAAATACAATATGATAAGAAATGATTTTGATACAATAATTTGGTTTAATAGATAAAATTATGGAATTACAATTATTTAATAAGGAACAAGCTTTATCAATATTAGATTTATTAACTGATAATCATTATACCCATATCAATAATTTTTTTAAAAATACTAAATTAATATTATCAGATATAAAAAATGATTTAATACATCATAAATATGAAATTATCAATAAATCAAGAAATACAGTAACAATAACATATATTCATATTGATGAAGAAAATAAAACATATAACTTTATTACAAAGTTGTTAAATATTGATTTACTTAAAGATAGAAAATATAAAATATATAAAATTTTAAAGATATGATATTACCATTATAAATTATTTGTGTTACTATTATTGTAATAATTTTAATCACTAAGAGTAATTCGTGTCAACATGAATGGAAATTATTAGAATCCAAAGATAAAAAAGGTTGGATGGGATTCAATTAATATCTAATCGTAAAACAAAAATGTAAGAAATGTGGTTATATAAGAATTAAAAAATATGTTAGTAATTAATGGAAGATTATACATTTGATACCTTTAATATAATTGATATTGATCATTTGACTAATATTAATGATATATCAAAACAGTTTGATTATATGTTCGATTTTGTAGATGATTTAAAATTAAAAGGTAGATATAATCTTATAGATGATTCTATAGATGAAATTATTAAAAATTCAATTGATATAAGCATTGATTTAATTGTGGGATTATTAACAATATGTGGTAGTAACGATGACAATATTAAAAATTATAATAAATTATATTATCACGCAGTACAAAAATGTCAATCGGTATATGATAAAGAAACAACTAATGTTATTTTAACAGGATTACAAAAATATAATTATAACCAATGGTTAATAAGTTGGATAAGAACAAATAAAATTAAAAAAATATATGAGCACAAAAATTTATAATGCCTATAAATTTTTAGGTAAAACAAGTGAAATTATACCCATGCTAAAAGATATTAAAAAAATATATCTTAATGATGTAAAAGAAATGTTAATTAAATATGCAAATATATCCTTTTCTAAAAAAGAATATGATTTTTTAGATAATGATTATTTACTAAAAGATTTGCCATCATATTATTTATCAGATATTTTAGAAAGTATTATGAAAAAAGGTTATAATATACCATTAAATATTCAGTCATCCGCAATGATATATTTTCACAAAGATGACATTTACATTCAATTTTTTGGATTAAAAACCAAATATTTTGAAAAATATAAAGATGTATTAATAGACTTCCATTATCAGAATCAAGTTGATCAATCAAATTATGATTGGGATAAAGAAAAATGGAATGAAATGACAACCGAAAGACAAAAAGAATTAGAAGATGATTGGGATCATAGAAAAGAAGTATGGGATGAAATTATAACAGATACTACTTTCTCAGAAAATGGATTATCTTTTAATTTTAATCCTACTAATTATATGTTAACATATTTTTGTGGAGAAATATTACAAACAATTAAAAATCAATAGTTATGAATATTATTAAGTATGCTAAAAACAAATCTAGGGTTTTAAATGCAATTAGGAAGAATTCTAATGCGGTTATTATGACATCAGATAAAGATATTTTCGATATTCTTAAAAAGAATATGAAACCATTAAAAACATCTGAAGTTGAAATACACCTTAATAGAGATATAGTTCATGATATTATATTACACAATAAAGTAAACTACTTCATATATAATGATAACAACTATAAAATGGATAATATTCTATCCACTAAATTAATACTTATTTAATATGAAAGAACAACTTATCACAAAAGATACAGCAAAACTTGCTGAAAAATTAAAATTTGATTGGAAACATTCTGATTTTTATATAGATAAAAAAGGAAATGGTGATTTAACAGATCTTCCATGTGTACCACAATCCCTGATTCAAAAATGGTTAAGGGATATACACAATATTCATGTAATTCCCTATATAATGACGGTAATTGATTCTAAAAAATATACATTTACTGTTCTTCAACCTAAACCAGATGGATTTTTAGGAAATGATGAAATAATATCTTCTGATGATCAATTCGATAAATATGAAGATGCACTAGAAATTGGATTGCAAGAATCATTAAAATACTTAATAAACAATGAATAACGATAAAATAAGAGAATTATTAAAAATTTATGTTGATAAATATGATGGTTATTTGTCTTGTATATTCGCTGATCTCCTATATGATGAGGATGATTACCTAGATATTGGTATTCTTCAAGAAGAAATTGATATTGCTAGATATAAGGGTAAAATATATGATGATGAAATAAAAAAATGGTGGAAGATTGTTGAAAAACATGGAAGTAGTTAAAATTAATGATAAATATTCAGTATATTCATATTTATTAGATATACAAGAATATGATATTGATATAAATATGGTATCAGATATATTATATGATCCATATATTGAATCATTGTTTGTTGTTACTAATAATGAAGTTGTTAAAATGTTAAAATTTGATTATTACGATTTTGTAAATTATATCAGAGAAAAGAAAATAGAAAAATGCAAACTAAAATAATATTTGTATTTTTAAAATATTTTTATTATTTTTGCATTTCATTATAATAAATATATCATGATTTATATTGAAATGACAGGTTCCCCAAAAGAATATGGTTTTAAAACTAAAGAAAAATTCTTAGAAGTTTTAAAATCTTTTGGTGTTGAACATACTAAGTTAACTGATCCATTATGTGATTTTTTAATAACTAATGATTTAACATCAAAAACTGGCAAAATGAAGATTGCCAAATCGAGAAAAATTAAAGTTTTAACATACGGACAACTAGTTGAACAATTTAAAACTTTATTGAGATCTAAAAAAATTCAAGATTTAAGAAATAAAATTCAAAATAAATGAAATGGTTAGGTATAATTATATTTATCGTTGAGATGTTATTAATGATTAACTTAATCATAAAGAAATATTTCGAAAAAAAGACAAAATATATTGTAGAACTTCACTATATGCCAAATTGGTTTACCATTTCGTATGTATTTTTTGGATTTTTAATGTTACCCTTTCATAAAAGAATAAAAGAATACCGTAAACAATATTACATGATTACACAAATTAGATACAGAGAATGGTGGAAATTATCTCGTGGACATGATTATGAAGATGAAGGTGATAAAAAATATGATATATTTAAAAGATATTTAAAAATTAAAAAACTAAAAGGGGGATTATTAGTTAAATATAAGTAATTTTAATATATAAATTAAAAAATAATATCATGTCAGTTGATGAATTTGATACATTTGAATTAATGAAGAATCAATGTACATCCAATAAAGTTATCACAAAAGAACAAAAAGATAAAATTATTAAAAATTTAGATAAAATGAGAAAAATTTTATCTAAAAATAAAAGAAAACCCACCGAAAAAGAAAAAATTGTTTAATTCAAGTTTTTGTAATCCTAAATATATAAAATGATAAACAAAATAAAAAGATATAAAATTGTATCATTATTCTTTAGATTGATAAGTCCAGGTTATAGTTATTGTTATATATGTGGATTACCATGGAATCATTGTAAAGAAAAAACTATTTGGTATGATTTGCATGGTGGATATTTCGCAACATGTGAATACTGTTGGAATAATAATGGTATTGATGTTATTAAAAATGCTTACAATAGATACCATAAGGATAATTTAAAACAACAATTACTAATTGAATACGACTTTAAACATCTTATGGATTGTGTCAAAAAAGAATACAATAAAGATGTTTTCTTAAATAGAATCAAAAAAATTAAAAAAATAAAGAGTAGATTGTAATATTTAAAATATCCTTCAATCTCCACAATCTCATTTTTATACTATTTTCACTTCTATCTAAATATTCCATTGATTCTTTTAAACTATGATTTGATATAAAATAATCCTGATGATCATCCCATGATAATTTATTAGAAATTATCATCCCTTCTGGTCTGACCCATTTCTTAACTTCAATTGATTTTTGATATTTTCTATCTAATGATAAACACCCATCATAATACACTTCATTACAAAAATTAACAGCATCTTCTTTTGTAATAACTATATTGTAAATATTATCTCTATTATTCCTTTTAATATCTTTTAATGGTTTACCTGTCACTTCATTAATATATTCATTTAAGAAAAATGCAATATCATCACTATCTGTAGTAAAAGATATATAAGGAATATTATCTTTAGTCATACCTAAACTACCATCACCATCATATAATCCTCTTACATAATCTTTAATTGATAAATTTTCAATGTGTAAAGGTGGTTTAATTATTTTAGATTTCTTACCATAAGGAATACCGCAACTTAATAATTCATTTCTAAAGTTTAAATTATAAACGGTTAATTGTATTGTTTCATTATTATAATCATGTTCTTTTATAGAAATTTTTCTTCTTCTTTTTCTTGTTGTGTATTTATATGGTATAATTTTTTCTAATTTATAAATTATATCTTCATCCCTTGATGATAACTCTAATCTAAATCTACCTTTATTTTTTCCTTCTAAGGACATACTACCATCAGTTTGAAACAACCCTATCATATAAGATGTATCTTTATTTATTTCCATATATTTTATATATATTTTGGATAATTTGAAAAGTTTGTTTATCTTTGTAATCTTAAAAATTAGAAATCATGTTAGAATTAAAAGGAAAATATAATAAGGATTGTAAAATATTTACAACTGATATAGAAAACGAAGCTATTGGTTTAATCCAATCTATATTAGATCAACCAGTATCTAATGATGTGAAAATCAGAATAATGCCAGACGTACATGCGGGCAAATCGATAGTCATAGGATTCACTATGCCGTTGACTGATCTAATAAACCCACAAATATGTGGTGTCGATATTGGTTGCGGTATGTTATCTGCAAGATTTTCAGATAAATACAAATTAGATTTAGAAAAAATAAATAACAAAATAAGAGAAAATTTACCAATGGGTTTTAATATTCATGAATCAAATATGTTTAATTCTATACCATTTGGTGATGTTCAAAGAGTTGCAGATATATTTACTGTTAAATTTAACGAAAAGTTTAAAACAAACTATAAATCACCTACATATAACGAAAAGTGGTTGATGAACAAGTTGAAAGATATTGGTATGGATGTTAATACATTCTATAAATCAATTGGAACACTAGGTGGAGGTAATCATTTTATAGAAGTTGGTGTATCTGATTTATCTGGTGATTATTGGGTTACTATTCACTCAGGATCTAGAAACTTTGGATTAAAGATTGCAGATTATTGGACAAATGTTGCAAAAGGAAAGGTAGTGGTTGCATCAGATGAATATAATAAGGAGTTAGAAAATATTATTCTTAATACTGAACCAAAGAAATTAATTCCTGTAAAGATTAAGGAATTGAAGGATAAGTATAAAATGGGAGTATCAAAGGAGTATTTATCTGGTGATAACTTAGTTGGGTATTTATATGATATGATATTTGCACAACATTACGCATTATGGAATCGTCAAACTATGTTAGATATAATTAAAGATTCAATGGGGGTTAGGGAATTTGATGAAGTTATATCTACTATTCATAACTACATAGATTTTAATGATTTTATAATTAGAAAAGGTGCAATTTCTTCATTGCTAGGGCAAAAGATGGTGATACCTTTTAATATGAGAGATGGGTTATTGATATGTGAAGGGAAATCCAATGAAGATTGGAATCATTCTGCCCCTCATGGAGCTGGTCGTATTATGTCTAGATCAGAAGCTAAGAAAAAGGTTGATTTATCTAAATTTAAAACTACTATGAAGGATGTTTATTCTACTTCAATAACAAAAGATACATTAGACGAATCACCATTTGCATACAAGAAGAGTGAATTGATTGAAGAATTGATTCAACCAACAGCAACAATATTAGAGAGAGTAAAACCTATTTTAAATATTAAGGATGCCGGTAAATCTGTTTCTTGGAAAGAAAGAAAATTAGAAAAGAAGAAAAGGGATTTAGAAAGGGAATCATATAGAAAAATGAAAAGGAGAAGTTAATTTTCTCCTTTTTTATTTTTAATATATATTTAAAAAATAAGAATTATAATATGAAAATTTTAAGATATATATTAATTTTAATATTTGTTTTATTTTCTTCTTGTGCTAGTAAGTATAGTAATTCAAATGATGAACTATCTATGGTAGAAGAGAGTGTAGAAGATGTTAGATTAGAAGAAATGATAGTAGAATCACCAGTTTATGATGATACTGAAATAGAAAAAGAACAAAGTATACCACCAATAGAATTGATGACAAATATTAACAGAACAATTAATTCAAGTAATCAAACTGGAACATTAACATATAGAATAGATTCATTATTTATAATTGATATAACATCAAGAGTAGAAGTTAGAATAACTAAAAAATTATATGATGGTGAACCAACCGAAATGATAGAATTATTCAGTCAATCTTCATCTGGTGATATTATGATAAAAAGAATTGCTGTTGGTGAAGTTATGGATGTTGAATTAAAAACATTGGATGTTGATGCATTTATTATAAATAAAATAAGTAGTAGTAATCAAAGGGTTGATGATAATCATATTACAGAATGGATATGGGGGGTAACTCCTAAAAAAATTGGAAATTTTAATTTAATATTAAAAGTTACTATAAAATTAGAAAGTGGTGTTAATATTGATCAAACTGTATTTGATAAAATAATAAATGTTGATAATAAACCAAAACGAAATTTTAATATTTATATTGAAAAACCTGATTATTTAAAATATAAAAAAACAGATAAAATAAATTTAGTATTATCTAAAACAATATCTGATAGTATTGATTTTCAATGGGGAGGAAATGGTAAATTGAATATTAAATTATCTAATAGTAATGATTTTGATATATCTATATCGGATAATATTATAAATGATAATAAAAATTTATTTGTTTATAATTGGAATATTACACCAAAGACAAATAAAAAACAAATTATCAATTTTGATATACAAATAATAGGTGATAATGAAATATTAACCATATATAATGATAACATTATTGTTAAACCAGATTGGAGTAAAAGAGTAAATGAATTTATAGATATAACTATTAAAAGATGGTATTTTGTATTTTCATCATTGTTGATCCCATTATTTATATGGATTAGAAAAAAATATTTTGTTAAAAACAAAGAAAAAAAATAAACAATTGGAATAATTATTAGTATATAGTATATACCTATCAAAAATTAAAATCTTTTAATGTGTAATTTTAAAAAAATTAAGAAAAATAAAATTTTTTCTAGTGCATTTTCCTTTATATTTAGAAATACTACAGACAACCCGTACCATAATAATAGTCACCTATTAAGTGTTTTTAATAATGTTATCAAAATGTGTAAATATTATGATATTAAAAATGGAGATAAAATATCTTTAGGATTATCCGCAATATTTCATGATTTTAAACATAATGGTAAAATTGGACATGATGATATTAATATAAAAATGGCTATAAAGGGGTTTGATACATGGTACAATCGACTTGATAATGAATTGAAAGAAGATATTGATGTAAATAAAATTTATAATTTAATTAAGTGTACAGAATTTCCTAGAAAAAATGAACCAAAAAATTTAAAAGAATCTATAATAATGGATGCTGATATGTTATCAGCTTATACATCAGATTGGCCAAATACTACTATAATTGGTTTATCTAAAGAATATAATATAACAGTTAAAAAACAAATTGGTAATCAAATAGAATTTATAAAAAATTTAAAATTTTATACCGATTATGCTATTGAAATTCACAATAGTAAAAAATATCAACTAATAGAACAATTAGAATTTTTAAAACAAATAATTTAATAAATATTAATGGATAAAATATATAAGGAACCAACTCCTTCAAAGACTATTGCACTAATAGGTGATAATTTTGTAGTTAAACACATTTATAATAGTTTTAAAAGATATTCTAAACAACAACCATTTTTATTAAATTCAATAAATGAATTAAATGGTAAATTTAATTATATAATAGATTGTACATTTAATAAAAAGTATCAAGATAGTACAATTAAATATGTAGAAAAAAATAACATAGAAAAAGTTATAATAATAAATCATTGGAAAAGAAATTTACCAGTTATAGATAATACGTCTATTATTCAATTGATATTACCTGATATATATGGAGATGAGCATGATAGTTTTAATAGATCAGGTTCTGGAAACAATTTTGATGATGATGTTAATTATTGTACATTGATATGTGAATCTATAAGAAGAATACACGATAATAAAATTGGGTTTATTCCAAACACTTATATAAATTATGGTGAGTCAAAAGTAAAATATATTCATGTTGATAATATATATAAACCTATACAATATGTTATTGATACAATCGACAATACTACTGAATTTGAAATATATGATGAAGAAAAAAATGTAACTGAAGTTTTGTATATAATAAAAGATATATTAGAATATACTGGTAATGTTATATTTAATGATACTGAATCAAATTATAATAACCCTATGAAGAAATTAAAATTTAAATATAATTATAAATCATTACATAATAATATTAAAAATATTTATAATAATCTGATAAGATATAATGATAGATTTAAAATTTATTAAATTTCACCTAATTGATAATTCAATTCATCATTAAAATCTTCTGGATATTCCTCCCAATCAGCATAAACATTATCTAAATATGGTTTTAATTTACCAATATCTTTAACATGATAATCCATAAGATTATACCACTTAAAATCTTCATCACAATTATAATGTAAATCATTATAATCATTTATATCTAATAATGAGTTTAAATCTAATAAAAAACATATTTTATTATCTTTAATTTTATATTCTTTACCATCCTTAAATCTTTTAAATGGCAATTCCCCTATAATTTCGTTAATCAATGTTTTAAACACTTCATCTTCATAAGCAATATTATAAGATCTACTAATTGATCTTTTTAATGAACTTATTAAATCAGTTAATTCATATTCATTATCATCAACTATTTTAATTATATCCTTTTTTAATTTAAATAATTCGTCTTTTCCAATTTCATAAATCTCTGATAGTCTATTATTAATATCGTCACTTAGTAATTTATTTGTATTTAAAATATAACATATTTCTTTTATGTTTTTTATATCACATAATTCAATAGATTGAATAGCTTCATAATTTTGAACATCTGAACCATAATCATACCAGTTATCATTAACGTTATTAAAGTAGTCATATTCAAAATAACTATCTAATTCTGTAAAATCTGAAAATTCTACATAATATCCTTCATCTCCCCATTTTTTAATATTTAATTCTTTTGATAATTCATCATATGTTATCGTTTTTGTATTATTGAATAGAAATATGGTTTCTAATGTATTATATGGCATTAGTTCTAGTTCTTCATATATCCTAGCTATATTATCATGTGAAAATAAATCATAATAACCTACTGTATGATTTTGAGTTATTGCGTATCTTATATCAAAATCATTTGGATGTTCTTTAGCTAAATCTATTATAAAATCAGTGAAATTATCATCATCTACAAAGTAATAAAATAGTTTATCTGTTGAAAATGTTGTTAATAAACTATAATAATCATAATTTTCTAAATCATTTTTTAATCCTAAACCATATTTATTATAAAAATTTAAATATATATCCCATTCAATATCTTCTTTACTTCTAAAAAGTTCAAGACTTAAAAATAGATGTATGTATTTTTTCATATAATTTTTTAATGTATCATATATAATTTGAACCTTTTCGCTATCATTTAATATATCATATTTATTATTTATTTTGTTTATATCTTCTAATTTGATATCATTTATTACATTAAAAAAGTATGTATTTTGTATGAGATTTGATTCAAATGATATTGTATATATTCTATTATCTCTATTTTTTATATGATGTAATAACATTATTATCACATTATCAATATTACCAAATACTTCTTCACCACTTTTAACAAATAATGGTTCCATTATAATTCTATCTGATAGAATAGAAAATATATCATATTTATTTAAAAATTCATTTAAATTATCTTTATTATTAATCAATAATCTTTTTAAGTCTTCTTTTATTTCTGACTGTCTATTATAATTTGATAATGATTTATTTATAAAATCTTTATCTATATTTTTTATATTATTGTTTTTTATAAAATTTAATATGTCTATTAAAGAATCTTCATCTAAAAGTTTTTTAAATTCATCGAATTTTTCTTTTTCTTTTAATACTTCATCATCTGGTTTAATTATATGTTTTGGTATATTTTTACTATCTAAGATTTCACTTAATTCTTTACCCCTATTGTATTTATCTTGACAAGCACCATACATTGTTTTCCCATTTTCATCTACTGTTATACCAAACATAGAATTTGATGAAGAAGATGGTAAATTAAAATCAAATATTATATACTGTGTATTTCCTTTACCATAACCAAAATATTGTTCTTGATAATAATCATTACTGTACACTATACACCAACTTTGTGATCCTAATTTTTTTATGACTTCTTTATTGTTTGATTGTATAATTAAAATATTATCTTTATTATATACTATTTTTAAATTATTCTTATATTCATCAATAATTTTTAATATTGATTTTTTATCACTATTAACTGTATTATTTTCGATATAACTATTTAAAGCATTCATAAAATCATCAAAATTAATATTATTAACCTCAAAATATTTTAATGGAGTGAAATTCTTTTTTAATTCATTTGGTAATATCATGAAATTATATGCTAGATCATTAAATTTCTGTTTATCATCCAACTTGTCTATTTCATCTTTCATTGAACGATATAAGGAATTATAAAATTTTTTTACTAATTGACCCCTATTTAATTTTTCAATATCATCCTCTAGTTTTTCAAAATTTTTATAGTTTAAAATATTATTTGGTAATTGTGATAATAATTGTCTATTGTTTAATATCCAATTTGCTACGTTTTTAATATTTTCCATTGGTATATTATCATCATATCTAAATTTTACAAAAATTCCTATTAGATTTGGATTTTTCTTAAAAATAGTTAAAATATCATTGTAATCTTTTTCCTTATTTATATCTAATCCTTTTTTATTTAGAATAGATTTAGCTTGTTGTATATTTTCAAATAATATAAAATTTCTAATTGATAATATCATTTAATAATAATTAATTTTTAATTATATATTAAAATAAAAAAGTGTATTTGAATTTTCAAATACACTCTATTTATAAATTATAAATCTAATTATTTAATAATTTTTTATAACATTTTCTACATAGTGGTTTATATTTTTCATTTCCACCAATTTCTATTTGTGGTCCTTCTGTTATAATTTTACCATTTAAAAATTTAGCATTAATAATAGCTTTTTTCTGTCCACAATTACAACATATTGTTTTAGATTCTTCTATACTATCTGCAATTGTCATTAAAATAGAAGATGCTTCAAATGGTTGTTGTTTATAATCTCCTCTAAGACCGAAACATATAACTGGTATATTTAAATCATCTACTATATTAGTAAGTTGATATATTTGTTCTTTTGATAAAAATTGAACTTCATCTACTAACACTGCTCCTAATTTTTCTCCTAATACACTTTTTTTATATTCTACTATATTCAGTATATTATCATCATTACTAAGACCTGTTGCATCCATTTGAATACCTGTTCTAGATTTAACAATATCATTACCATATCTGTCATCTATTTTAGATGTTAATATTAATACATCCATGCCGTTTTCGATGTAATTATGTGCAATGCTAAGTAAATTTAAACTTTTACCTGAATTCATTGTACCATAACGAAAAGTCAATTTTGCCATATATAATTTTTATTTTTATATATGTCAATTATAATTAAAAGATTAAACAACTAAAGATTAATTATTTCTTTTGTCTTAATATCAATTATTTGTGGATTATTATTTTTATATACTATTAACCAGTCTGTTTTATATCTATTTAAGTATTCTTCATTTGGTTTGTAAGTTTTTATTTGAATTGATTTATAACCAATATCAGATCTATATACTACCATATCAACACCATATAACATATCTATTAAATCACCATCTCCGCCTTTTACCAAAATATCAAAACCATTTAATTTTAAATGATTTTCAACCATATTTTCCGCATGTTGACCTTTTGCACTATTTATAATTATATTTTTTGTGAATTTTCTAAAATCATTAAGTCCTTTTTTATTATCAATAATTGGTTCTTCTGAATTATCTATAAGATAATGAGTTATTATGTTTTTTAATCTTGGTTTTATATCTAATAATCCTAATTTTGGATCACTTATTATACTATTATATGTATTAATTCCAAAATTCCTTATTTTTTCATTAGTATCATTTATCATCTTTTCAATTATATATACTAATAAATCGGATAAATCTGAATAATTAGTATTTAATTTATTAACTCTATCCCATTTATATTCACCATCTTGATATGTTTTAATCATCTTAAAATTATCAATTCTATTAAGTTTTGAATTTATTATATATTTTGGGAATCCGGTTAATTTTAAATATTCTAAATCTTTAAAAAATTTATCCTTCTCTTTTATCATGTCATTTTGATCAGAATAATAATTATTTTCATTAAAAATATCTAATATTATATTTATTAAACCTAATCCTTTATTATCATAAATCCAATTTTTCAAATTTTCTATTTTAAATTTTAACATTCTTTTGTTAAATTTAAAATCACTATCATTTATAAAACTATTATACATTTTCATATTAATTATATTGTTTTTATTAATTCTTTAAATTTTTCTGATTCTCTTCTACTTATTTCTTGTCCAATTTGTTCTTTTTTAAAACCATCTTTCATAACATCATGACCAGTAGTAGTGGGTTGATATTTTAAAAGAGCAATAACTCTTTTATCGTTAATTCTCATAACTTTTATCCATTCTCTTAAAATATCTAATCTAACTCCATTAGATTTAATTTCTCTATATAAATTATATACATTATTTTCATCTACACCATCTCTAAATATTTTTATTAATGTTGATATAATATTAACATATGATGTTGGTATTTTAGCATCCACTAATGTTTGTTTAAATTCATCGTTTACCCTATTCTGCCTTAAACATTGAGCTAATGCTACTGTTAAATATTGAGTAGATACAATATTTTTTTCAGTTACTAAGACAGGAAATATTTGATCCATAATATCATAATCTATTAATAAATTAATAAATCTAGTTATTATATCACCGTCAGCATTTTTTCTTGATTTTTCTTTTACTTTAAGAAATTCAGCAAATATTCTTTCTCTTGATACATCATCTTCTTCTGATATACCAAATAATCTATTATCTTGTAATATTGCTTTTGATGTTTCTTTATCTATTTTACCACCTGTTACTGCGGCAAATCTTATACAACGTAAAATTCTAAGTCGATCCTCATCAAATCTTTTTAATGGATTACCAACAGCTTTTATAATATTATCTTTAATATCTTTCATACCACCTACGGTATCTATTATTTCACCTGTTTTAATATTATAAAATAATGCATTCATTGTCAAATCCCTACGATTGACATCGTCTTTAATTGTTATATGTTTTCCTGTTTCAACCTTTTTATCATTTCCTTTTGTATTTCTTCCCTTCGAAATATCTTTTCGATATGATGCGATCTCATATCCTTGTGGTTCTGATTCGGTATAAAATCTAACCACACCGAAATGAGCACCGTGTATATCTGTTCTATAATCTTTTAAAATATTAACAACTTCATCTGGTTGTGCATCAGTAACCATATCAAAATCATGTGGCTTTTTACCCATTAAATAATCTCTTACTGCCCCACCTACTATATATAGTTTCTTACCTGATTTTTCGAAAAGATCATAAAAATCATGTATATCCTGTGGAATATCCATTTGTGCTTCAATTCTCTCTAATATTCTTTTATTCATAACTTTAGGTTTATACATATCAGATGATACTAATTGTAATCTATCTATAAATTTCTTTAATTTAGCAAATGTAGTAAAAAATGGTGAACTTTCCAAATTATTAACATTAATAAAGTCTTTTATTAGTGTAAAATTATCATCATAACAATGTAATAACATCATTTTTTTATTATTGTTAACATTTTTAGTTAAAAATAAATAATTTTTTTGATTTCTATCTATAAAATTTATATAATTATAGATAACATCTATTTGTTCCAAATAATCTTTTATATCTTTTATATTATCTGATGGATCGATTTTAAAAACAAATACATCATATTTACTATTTAAAAATTTATCACTATTTATATTCTCTAATAATCTTTTATTTCTTTTAGGTTCATATGTTGGTGTTAAATTTTTTTTAATGAAATCTTCAAATTCATAAAATGTATTAAATAAAACAGTAGATTTATAATTTTTAAATTCTTGTAAAAAATTATTTAAGTCAAATAATTCTGAAGCAGATACATATAATACAAAATCTTCAAATTCATAAGGTTTTTCAGTAAAAAACATATATAGTTTATTTGGATTTGATATTATATTCATTTCAAGTTTAATATCTACACCTAATTTTTTTAAACTATTTTTAACATAACCGACATCTACATCACCTATTTTGAATACAAACATATTATATGGTAATTTATCAAATTTAAAATTTTCAGTATATAATGCTTGTTTCCAATCTAAAGGTTTATATTTTGAATTATTAGAACCAAATCCTTTGGGTGTATATTTTTTCTTTAATAGAGGTGATTTAAAGTGGTCTTCTTTTTTTCTTTGGTATTCTATATCATTTGTATGATCTTCAAAATTTGCTACCAAATATTGACTAATAGATACTAAATTTTTACTACTATCATAATCAAAATCATTATTGACATAATAATCTAATAACCACTCATCTATATCTATTTTTATTTTTAAATGTTTTTCCAAATCATTCAATACTGTTTTTAAATCATCATGATTTATATATTCCCAAAATGATATAACTTTACTATTTAACCAATATCTACCTTTAAATAAACATTCATTGTGATAATACTTATATAATTTATCATCTGAATAATCATTTATACTATATAAATAATCTGATAATAAATTTGTATGATTATCACCGGCATCACCAACCATAAATTTATTATTTATATAAAAGAAAGGATATGCATCATCATCCCTGTATGACAATTTATTACCATTTGGTAAAGTAACAAAATCACAATCTTCATTTAATTTATTTTCTAATAATCTTTTATTTTTGCCTTTTGGTTTATACATATCGTTACTAGAAACATTTTTACCATAATTTATAATATTATAAATTGTTTTATTTTTTATATCATTTATATCAAATATTTTTTCATATGTAAAATTGTAATCATCACTTAATTCTTCAAGTCTGCTCAATGGTCCAAATGATAAATTTAAATCTTCATCAATTCTTAAATAGAGATTATCATTTTCAATGTATTCAAATACTTGATAATTTATTTTTAATACAGGCTTTATATTTATATTACATGTTTCTTCTAAATACTTTAATATAAAATCAAATTCGTCAATGTTTTTAACCGATAATACAATGCAATTATAATTATAAATGGTTTTAATATTTTCTAATATTCTTTTATTATTAATTTTTGGTTTATATGTCGGTATTTTATTCAAATTAGGAATTAACATATCCATACTTATCCAAAATCTATCAACCCTTTTAAATTGATCATATTCTATATATGGGTAATCCATACCAAACATAAAATCCATATCATCATTCCATTGTTTATTAACTACATAATTCCAATTATCACCAAATTCTTTTTCAAATTCATCCTTTGTTTTAAATCTATATTTATATTTTGTATATTCATTTTTTATTGGATTAAAATAAATATTGTTATTTGATTCTAATATTCTTTTATTCTTGACTTTTGGTTTATACATAAAACGAGATATAGGTTTACCATATATATTGTTTATAATATCTATTGCATCATCTACATTATATGGTTTTGAATGCTTAATTTGTGGATAATAATCTTTATATTTTTCGTTTTCTATAAATGTATTGGTATCATCGTTAATATAATGTAGTGTATTTGATTCTATATTATATCCTCTATTATTAAATATAATAATAAAATACTTAGATGTTTTATATAATCTAATATCATAGTTATAAACTTCTTCTATATTAATAATAAAATTTAAAAATTTATCTCTATCATTTTTATTTTTAACATCAATTATAATCGCATCAAAATCATACTCATTTAATGCTTTATTATTTATTTTTTCTACATATAATGCTTGTTTCCAATCTAAAGGTTTATGTTTAGAATTTTTAGAACCAAACCCATAAGGAACTTTTTTATTTTTATTAATATCTAAATGTTGTTTTTTTAATTTTTCAAAATCTTCCTTTGGTGTTTTTTTATCATCGATATTAATATTTTTATTTATAAAATCTTCTATGGTAACAAAAAATGTAGATTGTTTTTCAATATCATAAAATTCAACTTTCCATTCTTTAAGGTTTATTTTTATATTTAATCTTTTTTCTATATCCTTAATTAGTTTTTTAAATATTTCAATATCATGATCATTACAACTCAAATCCCAAAATCCCATAACTTTACTATTTAACCACAATCTACCTTTAAATTCACAACCATCTAATCTAGAATATAAGTAATCTTCATTATCCTCTGTATAATAAACATCCATATATTCATTGTCTTTAATACTATGTAAATAATAACCAATTAAATTGATGTGAGATAAACCTTGTTTTATTATAAAAGTATTATTTTCATATCCATCTAAATATAAAAAAGCATAAGCATCATCATCATAATGTCTTAATTCTTTATTATCAATTTTGATATAATCGGCAATCTCATTTAATTTTTTTTCTAATATTCTTTTATTTTTTTTAGGTATATATGATGGTACAGTATCCCCATTTTTTATTATATTATCGATGTAATTAGTATCGGTATATGTGAATATTTTTGGTATTATATTCTCTCCATTATCATTACAATATTTAATATAATTATGAATATCTTCATATGTAGATGTTTTTAAAACTGAATCTGTAGTATAATTTATTATTTTTTCTTTTATCTCAATAAATATATATGTTGGATATTCTTTAAATTCTCTAATATTCTTATTTATAGAACTCCAGCTATAATCATTTTTTAATATATTTGATTGATCTATTTCACTCTCATATTCATTATTAACTTGAAATACTGCTGATGTATAATCACTATTATTAGATTCTAATATTCTTTTTGGTCTTTCTTTTGGTTTATAATTAGGTGTAGAGTAAGATTTACCATATACTAATATATTATACAATACACCATTCATTAAATCATTAATGTTAAAAAGTTTTTGATAACTATTAATATCAACAAAATGATTTAACATATTAATATTATCCCAACTTCTATGTAATTTATTATTATAATAATAAAATCTTATATAGATAGGATATTCGTTACTTGAATTTGCCATTTCTATAATACCATCACATGTTAATATTAAATCATATTCAACATAAGGTTGTATATATTTTAGAAAAATTTCTGATTCATTTTTATTTTTTATAATAAAAACAATATTTTTGTATTTATTGTTATAATTGATAAAATTATGATTATTAATTTTAATAATATCTAAATTAGGTGTATGTGACATACTTATAATATCTATTAATTTTAATTATATATTAATTATATATTAAAATAAAAACCCTAACTTTTTATATCAGTGATTTTGTTTTTAAAAAAATTTACAGTATTTAATCACAATATTCATCTTTTATATCATCGATAGTATCCAAATTATCTTCTACCCATGTTACCCATATAGAAAAATAATCATAATTCATTCCTTGTGGATAACCAATCATATCTTCGATATATGCCTTTACAATTTTTTTTGTGCATTTATTGTTATTAGAACCTAATTCTTCACATTCTTTTAATAATTCTTTTGATATAACTATATTAACAGATATATCATTTTTATTATTTTCATTAATAATGTCCATATCTTTAAATCTTTTTATCATAATATTATATTATTTTTTATTTATATATTAAATTAAAAAATCGTTTTTTAGAAAGATTCAAATTCTATAAAATCTATTAAATTTTCATTAATTCTAACCTTTATAATACAACCAAAAGAAAATAATATGGACTCAAATACATAACATATTATTCTTTTTTTATTATAATTATCCATTTTATTAGTTAAAATATCTTTATATTTAATATTTAAATCTTTTGATAAATCTTTAATGTATTTATCTATTGTATAATCTACAGAATTACACAAAAAATTAATATATTTATTTAAAAAATAATCATTAATATTAAATGAACTAAATTTGGCACTACCATACATTATATCATTACCTATTATACCTACTTCTAATTCACCACCAAAATAATCATCAATAAATTCTATTATAATAGGTTTTGATATAGAACAACATTTATTGTATGGATTATTTTGTAATATTCCATAATCTCTATTTTTTAAATCTAATGTTGTTAATTTCATTTAATTTTTTTATTTAAAATACAAAAATTAAGCCAATTTAATTAATATAAAAATAATGAATATTTTAATTTAAATTCAATAATAAAAATAGTGCACGCATTAGTACAATAGTGCACTATTTTTATTTAATAATATTTTAATAATATTTTAATAATTTATTTATTATATCATTTCTAACACTATCATCATCACAGAAATTAAATTTACCTATTTCTTCAAAATTTTTAAATCTTTCCATAGCATCTAATAGTCCACTCTTTTCATACGATTCAAACCTATCTATTTGTTTTATATCACCTGATATTATAAATTTTGAATTATATCCGATTCTAGTTAAAAGTGTTTTCATTTGTTTATGTGATGCGTTTTGTGCCTCTTCAAAAACTAAAATTGCGTTATCAATATTTACCCCTCTAAGAAAACCTAATGCTAATGGCTGTATTATACCGTTCTCTACTAATTTTTCTCTAGTTTCTTTTCCTATTATCTTATCAATTAAATAGTATGTTGAAAATAAATACGGTTCTAACTTTTGCTCTAAATTTCCAGGAAGGCTGCCTAATTTTTCTTCTGCTTCTACTGCAGGTGTTATTATATAAAGTATATTATAACCATTATCAGGAGTTTGTATATATTCTAATGCTTTGGCTATTGAAATGTGTGATTTTCCACAACCAGCTGGTCCACTACATAATACAATCTCCTTTTCATCTATCATATTTAAAAACTCTTTTTGATGTTGATTTTTACATTTTATTTTTACCTTTTTACCATATAAATTTGTATCTAATTTACTAACAAAATTTTTTTCTAAAACTAATTCTACACTACCATTACCATTACCATTATTACCATTACTACCGTTAAAACCATTACTTTTTTTTCTTGCCATATTTAATATTGGATTTATTTTTAAACAAAAAAAGTCTAATTACAATTATTTCTAATGTAATTAGACTTTTTTATTAGTCTATATATCATATTATTATGATAACTTTTTATTTTCTTCTTTGCATTTTTTCATTAATTCTTCACCATATTCAGTTAAACCATTTCCCTTAGACCATCCTTTTTTTATATCATCATAAAACTTTTTTGATTTATCTTTATCATCTTTAAATTCAATTGGTGATTTAACACCATATAAACATAATAAATTGGTAAAGAATTCTCTATATCCATCTTGTAAATTAGATTCGTTTAAATATTCATCAAATGATACTATATTTTTCATATTAATATTTTATTTTATAGTATATATTAAAAAATAATATCCAAAAATTACTATTTACACAATAAATCAGCTGCACAAGATGCACAATATGCATCTGGTTTACTTCTTACCATAAATCCATAAGAACTAATCATACCCATTATAGAACTATATACAGTATTTGATTTATTTTGTTTATTTTTACCTTCTTCTGGATTAACATCAACATGTATTTCTATTTTTTTAGATGGTACTAATCCACTATATTTACATTTTTCAAAATTTGGTTTTATATAGAAACCTTCTAAATTAGTATCTAGATATTCTGCTAAATCTAATGAGTATAATGATTCATTCATTAATCTATTAATAAGTGATTTTTCTTTTTTGTCTCTTATTCTCATAAAAACAACATGTGCACCATTATGTAAACTTTGATCATATAAAACAATAGCTAAAGCATACATAGTATATGATCTTTTTTGTTGAGAATCACACCCTACTATAATTCTCATATCATCCCCTTTATTTATAAAGGGTTTTAAATATTCTATAATATCATCTATTACTTCTCCTCCGAATTTTTTAAATTTTTTCTTAGTAAAATCAATGTTAGTGTTTTGCATATAATATTTTTATTATTTAAAAACCCCGAAAATTCGGGGTTTTTGTTTTTTTTTAATTTTCGTTAAATCTTTGTTTAAGTTTTTCCATATCATCCGATTTTTCTTTAAGTTTATTTAACATATCATCATCATCTTTAAATGTTAAATATATTTTACGGTCATCCCTAATGATTGATATTACAATTACATCAACATGTTCACCTGGTACTAATTTTTTATTATTTTTATTAATGTATGTTGTCTGAATCAATCCATTAGTTTCATAATCTAGTTCAATTAAAGCTCCAAATGGTTTAACTGATATGACTTTTCCTTTTATTACATCACCAACTCTAATTGTATCCCATAATGATTCTTTAAGAATCTGTGTAAGAATAATTTGATTTCCACCTTTTGTTATATCCTTAATATAAAAATCAATTAGTGTACCAGGCTGAATATTATTTATTTTATCTTGGTAATCTTCTCTAATATTAGCTTTATGTATCATACCTGTCAAACAATCTTCAAATTGAACAAAAACTCCAAAATTTCTAGTACCAGTAACATGACCTGTATATACTTTATCTTTTGGATCCTTTTTAATTTGTTTAATTTTTTCTGGTATTAATGTTTTTAGATATTTTCTTCTACTAACAACATAAATTCCTTTGTCTTGTTGTAAAGTCTCTAACATTACTAATATCTTTTCACCCACTAAGACATTAACATCATGTAATTTATTAACATCTGCTAAAGTATTTGGCATAAATGCATCAATTAAAATACCATCAATTTCAATATCTAACATAAAACCGGCAGGAATAATTTCCTTAACTATTGCTTCAATCGCAACATTATCTTCGAAAAATGATTTCATTTTTTGTTCAACATTGATTTTAACTAAATCTGCAATAGAACCTTTTATTGAAAATGGATTATCATCAATTGCTGTTATTAGTACATTTACTGCATTACCAATATTTAGATGTTTGCATATTTTATCTTCATTTCCTTTTCTACTAATAACTACATTATCTTTATACCCAATATCAACAATAACCTTTTTATCACTGATCATAACAATATTGCCATTTACAATATCATTTTTATTAACTTGTTGAATATCAATGTTACCTTCATACATTTTAAACTGTTCGATGATATTCTTTGGTATATTATTTGATTTATTCTCAGATTCATATAATAAATCTTTATACTTAGGAATAAATCTTTCATCGATTTCTGAGAAGTCAATTAATTCTCTTTCAGGATTACCGATAACCTGTTTTTTTGTTTTTGTACTCATAAAAAAATAAAATTTAATGGGTTAATTAATATGTTTGTTTAATTTATATTGTATATATATTTTGTTTATATCAAAAGTTTAAAAATATTTTATATATTTTTAGATAATTATTTAATTATCTAATCTCTTTTTATATGCATTTTCTATATTTCTAGTATCGTGTGGTTCAGGTTCATCTAAATTTAAATTAAATATTGATTGTTCTTTATTCGTTAATTCTTCACTAATACCCCATATAATATCAATAAAATTATAAGCAAATGTGACAGTAAATGTTTGTTCATTAAAATCCGTTGCACTATAAGACATTCTTATTTCAGATAAGGACTTATAAATAACTTCTTTAAGTAATATAGTATATATTAAATCACCATCTTTGTCTATTACTTTAATATCTAGAACATCTAAATAATTTTTTTTATTTAAATAGTAATTATTTAATACTTCTAATATTATAAAATAGTTTAAATGAGAATCAACTGAACGAAATGTTATATCTAATTCACCTTGAAATTTATCCATAACATTACCAGATTCTCTCCAATTTATTTTTTTACCATGAAAAAATGTTTGTTCTACTGTTTGATAAGATACACTAGGAAAAACAATATCTTTTATTGTACTGTTTATATAATCTATTATATCTAAATATGGTATAAAATTTTTATCCATTAACTTACTAAATTTTTCATCTAATTTGTTATCAATAAAATCTTTAGGTAAATTAAAAATAAATTGATTATTTTGTGAACTAATTCTCATAATTTTTTAATTTTTTTAAAATGCTTGATGATCTATATCACGTGTCCACCATGTACTACCTATGTCATTACTAAGTGGTGCACGTGGAGCACCATGTATAACCTGATTAGAATCATTATTAGCTAAATCTATGACTGGTCTAGGTGTAATTTGTGGTTTTGGTGACGTAGATGAATCAACCGGTTCTCTTATTACCTGTAAAGTATTATCTATTTGTTTTCTAACAATTGGTATCATACCTGCTCCTAATTCTAATTGAAATACAGATTCTATAAAATCTTGTAATTTTAAATCATCAACTCTAGTTACATAAAGTCTTTCAAAATAAAATAAATTACCATATTCTATTTTTGGTTTTATATTATTATTAGTACAATATAATCTCATCCTTTCAATATTTTGTTGGAATCTAACATAAACTATCGCATTATAAAAGTTTTTATTAACATTAACATCAGTTGAATATTCTGGCATATTTTCTTTTATAAATGCATTATTATTACTAACTGTACTATCTATATTATTATTAACTGAATCAACATTTTCAGTATTTATATCTGTTTCAAAATTTGTTTCTGTTAACCCAGTTGATGTTTGTGTACTCTGTTCTTCTCTTATAAATTCAATATCTTCATAAAACAAAAATTTACCAGAATATAATTGAGTATTTGAATTCGTAGAACTAACAACTAAATAAAAATTATCATAACCTTTATTATATATTTTCTTTAATATTTTATAATCATTTTCCTCTATTTTATAATATATCTTACCTAATTCATAGTTATTATTTGCTTCATATAATGGTTCTTTTTCTAATTTTTCACTATCTGATTTAAATACTAATTTAAGTGTTGAATTATTAGATATTTTTGATATATCATATGGATTTGGTTCATTATTAGTATTAATACTTTGTGCTATATTAAATTCAATCACATTATCAAAAGAGTTTATTAATAATTCTAGTAACCCATTTGGTATATAATTATTATCTGATGAATTACTACTTTTAAGTAAGATATTATATTTATCTATCATCATTGGATATGGTACTCTAACTACATCTATAACACCACTATTATCAATATTTCCATTATAAGATACATAATTATTTACCTTTAAATTAAAAATAGATGGGTTTATAGTTCCATTATTTAGATTTAATCTAGTTAATCTTAGTCCATATTTATTTATATTTTTAGTTATTCCAATTGATCCATATTTTGATGTATAACTATTATCAATTAAATTTATAACTCTTAATTCAACTTGTATTAGAGCTGTTGTATTAGAAAATTGAATAACCGGTCTATATAATATTTTTTGTGTAAAATTATCTGATATTGTTCTTGTTTCTGATGTTGTTAAAATATTTTCTTCATATAAATTAACTATATAATCTAATCTTATTTTACTACCTTTTATTTCTTCGTTATATGCAAATTCATCCATGTTTTCATTACTACCCATATATGTACCATAAATTTCAAAAAAATCACCTTGATCGGATTCTTTTATTTCTATTCCTAATTCAGAATATTCTGGATATTGAGGTAAACTAATAGTGTTAATATCACTTAAATAATAATATGGTATATTAAATGTAATTTGTCTTGATGAAACTAAAGAAAAATCTATAAATATGGGATTATTATTTGATATACCTTCACCATATGACAAGTTTTTATTTATACTATCTGGAAGTGGTTCCTTTATATTACCAGTAAGTCTTTGATTCGATACTGAATTTATTGATGGGAATTCTAATTCTATGGATCTAACCCAAAATTTCTCATCATAATAAAATGGTGAGTTTAAATCCATTATTTTTATTACATCTGTATTTGATTTTAGATATTTAAAATTTATAAAAGAATATTTGGTTTCATTATTATAACCAGTGGTATAAATATTTATAAAAAATCCTAAATAGTCATCAAAATCATAACCATTTGAAAAATATATTTTAACTTTATCATAATTAACTAAAGGACTAAAATACATTTGATATTTTAAAAAATTAAAATTATCAATATTTGTATCACTATACTTATTTAAAAGTGGGTCTATCATAAAAATTGAATTGTCAATAGAATTGATACCTTTTATTGAGTAAAAATCTTTAGATTTTTCTTTTAGATTTGTTAAGATATAATAATCTTCTGATTTTATATTTTTTTCGTCAAAAATATATTCTATTAAAATATTTGGATGAATTCTTAATCTTTTTGAATATGTAGACATTAATTATATGTTAATTTTTTATAATAAAAATAATATTATAATGTAGTTAATTTTTAGTATATATAAATTTATAATTACCAGAATTATATATTCTATATATTTTTCTTTCTATCATCATTTCATGATCAGTTTTACTTAAATCAAATGATTTTTAATAATACCACATTTATCACATTTAACATCTATTCTATATTTTGATCCATTTGATAACTTATTAACATTTACTTCTAATACATCATTTAACTTAACATTGAAATTTAAACTATTATAATATTTAATATTTATATTATTAATTCTAACCTTAACTTTATCCGTTAATATCATACTACTTTAATTTTATATTTATGTTATATTTATGTTATATTTATATATAAATATTAAAATATCTTAAATAAAAATATTATTTTTGAACTTTTTAATTATTATATATAAACATAAAATCATATTTTATATGTCTGTTGATAAAAACAATGATAAAAATGTTGGATTTATAGGAAAGATTGCAAAATTTCCAAAAAATACAAAAGCTAAGAATGCCTATAATTTCTTAGAAAATATAAAAGTTTCTAAAAAAAGATTATGGTATATTCTTATAGAGAAGGATAATAATGGTTTACAAGTTATTAAGTATAATAATAAAAGTGGATTTGACTTAGGTAAATTTGTAAATGAACTAAAACAATATTATATGAAAGACGAAAATATGATTTCCCATATATCTAATTTAGTAATTGAAGGAGAAGATAAATTTTCAATTATTAAAAATATACCAGATGTAGAAATAAATGGACAAAAGTTAATCACTATTCTTACTAATGATTTGATAAAATTACTACATTAAAAAAGTCACTTTATAGTGACTTTTATTTTATATATCTCCTATACTAGAATAAAATTTAAATATATTTCCACTTAAATATAATTTATTAATAGCATCATCTATTGTATATTTTTCATGATATAAAGAATTTATCTTATCAATTATTAATTCTAAGTTTAGATTATAATTAGGGAATAAATTTTTAACTCTTTTATTTAATTCATTAAAATAATTCATGAATTCTTTATCATCTAAATATTTTTTATATTGACTGTATTCTAATATTAACATTTGGTTATATTTTTATTTTAAAAGACTTTTACTATATATTCTGAATCTCCATTATGTAATATGGTCCATATTGATTTATCTTCTGTCCATTTTTCTTTAGACCAAGGACTACCATATTCTACTGATACTGGAAATTCTACATTATATGCTATATCATCATCTCTATCTATTATCTCTTTAATAGTACCTATATTATTAATAATAATTTCTTTACCATCTCCTTGTTTTCTTGGTAAACCCTTTACTTCCATTTTTTGTCTAAGTTGGTAATGATTTACATTGTTATTATCATTACTTTCAAATTTTCTTAAATGTTTCATGATATTTTTATTTTTAATTATATATAAAAAATAAAACCCCAATTTTAAATTATTGGGGTTTATTATTTGACATTTTATACATTAAATTTAATATCTTTTCTTTTCTGCTATTTTTTTCTTTTATCATTTCATTTACTGCTATAAGTAAATTATGGTATAATTTATGCATTCTGTCTTTTGAATCATTTACATATTTATTTTCTTTTTTATAAGTATTTGATAATTTTTTCCAGTAAAAATATGATTCTTTTGATCTAACAGTTTCGTTAATATATACTTTAGGAATACCATATTGATAAGCGGCTGCTACAATGTATTTATAAATAAATCCTAATTTTTCATTATTGTCTTTTAATTTTAAAAAAAATTTAGCTTTTTTATCTTTAAGTGGATAATGATTTAAGAAAATAGCCATTTGCCATTTGATATCCTGTCCTATTGATACATTTGATAAATGTTTTAATACATCTTTCTTTAAATCTTCTATCATAGTTTTTATTTTAAATGGGAGTTATTAGATGGGAAATAAAACCAATTTCATCTATTATTATTTATTATTTATCCATTATAGGAAAAGTCTATGATTATTTTTCTAATAACCCCCTTATTATTTTTTTACAAAATTAATAAAATATTTCTAATAAAAAAAAATTATATCAATGATTTTATTAAATCTATTCTTTTTTTATTTATTTTATCTAATGTATATTTTTCTAAAATTAAATCATTTAGAGCTAAACCCATTTCCTTAACAGCATTAGGATTATCTATAAAATATTTCATTTTTTCTACCCATCCCATTTTATCATTTTCATCAATTAAAAATCCATGAACACCGTCTTTAACATCTAATGTATATGGTCCATAATTACTAGCAATAATAGGGCATTTATGTGCACCTGCTTCTAAAACCTTTAATTGAGATTTTGCCGAATTAAATTTTGTTCCTGATTTTAAAGGTGCTAATGCTACATCAGCTTCATTATACATCGTACCATATGTAAATATGGGCTTAGTCCATCTTCTTTGATAAAATTCATTTTTAAATTCTTCATTATATCCATAATTTAATCTACCATTATCATCATGTGTATTTAACCATTTTCTATAGTCATTATTATATATTAATCTCCAATTATTAGTGAATATTGATTCAAATTGAGTCCACATGTTTCTACTAGGATCATCTTTAAATATTCCTTGTTTTGTTCTAACTCTCAAATCAAATCCACACATATAAACCTGTGATTTTGATATAATATCCTTATTTAACCTTTTAAAACTTTCTTGTAATAACATTAAATCTGGTTTATGGGTTATTCCACCACCCCATATAAATCTAACTTTATCAGATTCTATTTTTTTTGGTATCCATTGATATTCATTGTGATTTATAGAATTTTCAACAACTAAAACATTTTTATTATATTCTTTTATATCATCAGCGAAAATAGGAGTAGTTGTTGTTACATAATCTGCATTTTTAATATGATTTATTGTTTTCTCCATTGAATTACCAATCTTCCAATTTTTATAATTAATATGACTTGAATTTAATACCCAATGATCATCTATATCAAATATTAATTTAATATTATATTTCTTAATAATATTATTAAAATTTAATACTTCTTCATTGGTTCTAAATGGTATATCTTTATGATAAATTATAATTTGATATTCTTTTAATGTATTTTCATCGAATCTAAAATAGAAATCACTAGAACTCAAAAACTTAATATTAATATTAGGATCATTCAATGATAAATATGGTGAATTCATACGAAAATATCCGACACCATCATTATCAAGACTAACTATTAAAACATTAATTTTTGACATATATTATTATTATTTTTTATAATATATTAGATTAGATTATAATAAGATAAGATTCAATAAAATTCTATATATATTATAATAATTATATAATAAAATAATAAAAAGTTTATGATAATAAGTAAAACAGTATATTTAAAATTAAATAATAGAAATATTAAAACAATAATAAATAATGGATACAAAGAAAATATTGAATATAATAGTATTGTCGATTTAGATATTAAATACTTACCATTAAATAGTCATGTTATTATTAATGTAAAATGTGATAACTGTGGAAAAATTAAAAAATTAAAATATCAAACATACAATAAATGTACAAATAATAATAAAGAAAAATATTATTGTAATAGTAGAGATTGTATAAATTTAAAAAGAAAAATATCAATTAATAAAAAATATAACGTTGATAATGTATTTCAGTTAGATGATATTAAACAAAAAATAAAATCGACAAATTTATTATTATATGGACACGAAAACCCACAACAAAATAAAGAAATAAAAGAAAAAACAGAAAAAACTAATATTATAAAATATGGAAGTAGAAATCCATTTCAAAATGAGTATATAAAAAATAAAATTAAAAAAACTAATAATTTAAAATATGGTGTTGATTACCCACAACAAAGTGCATTAATAAGATCAAAATATTCATCATTACATAAATCATCTAAATTAGAATTGGAATTATTAGAATTTATAAAAAATAATTATAATGGTCAAATTTTAAATAATAAACGAAATATTATAAATGGTTATGAAATAGATATTTATTTACCTGAATTAAATATAGCATTTGAATTTAATGGGTTATATTGGCACAATGAAGTAAATAAACATAAAAATTATCATATGGATAAAACAAATTTGTGTCAAAAAATAGGAATTGAATTGATACACATATGGGAAGATCAATGGGAGTTTCAAAAAGATATTATAAAATCTATGGTATTATATAAGTTAAATAAAATATCAAATATTATTAATTCAAACGATACAATATTAAAAGAAATTAAAGATAATTTCATAATATCCAATTTTTTAAAAATGAATAATATTAGTGGATATTTAAAATGTAAAATTAATATTGGGTTATATTATAACAATGAAATAATATCTATAATGTCATTTAAAAAAGACAAAAAGAATATTTATAAATTATTATTTTTTTGTAATAAATTAAACACAAATGTTATTAACGCTGAACATAAAATTTTTAATTTTTTTATAGATAAATATAAACCATCAAAAATATTATCATACGCAGATCGAAGTTTTATTAATTATAACCTATACAATAATCTAAATTTTAAATTAGAATCTATTACAAATCCAAAATATCATTATATTATTAATAGGAAAAGAGTAAATAGTAAGAAATCACAAAAAGGAAAAATATATAAAATATATGATTGTGGTAATTTAATATTCAGTTATATTAATTAATATGTTTATCATAATATTTAGAAACATTGAAATTAAACCAATTTCTTATAATTATACTAGAATCTAATAATGTAACAATTATTTTTTGTAGATATAAAAGAAATTCATTATTTATATCATTTTTAAATAACTGTTTAGATAAAGAATTTTTTAATATATTATCTCTAAAATTATTTGGTATATTCGAAAAATTATCATTAAAATGATGTAAATCATACAATTCATTTATTTGTGTATCCTTTTCTAATGAATTCATTTACTTATATTTATATTTTTTTCTGTTTCACCAACAAATATTATATTTATAGGACCATTACTACTTCCATTTATATTCTCATTATAAAAAATACCATTTCTATCTGACCATCCTCCTCTGATTATTGCCAATTCATTTCTTTCAACTATAATATCACCTAATACTGGATCTAATCCGTATATTATTTTACTATTAGGATTTATTTTATGATAATCTTCATTTTTTTTACTTATGAATACTACATTTACTCCATCTACACCTTCTATATCCTCAATTATAGAAATGATGTCTGATTTAACAATTCTATCATCTCTTTCCAGCGTTGATAAATAATCAGATACAGATGTTGTTATATTTAATTTTATGGTGTCATTAGTATACCCTTTATATTTTCTTATATAAACATTCATAATGTATCTACTTATAACTGGTTGTATAATTTCTAATTCTGTACCAACCGATACATTTCCCATTTTTCTTAAATATGTTTTTGTTTTTTCTATTTCTTCTTCATCTAAATAAAATGCATCTATTGGAAGATTAAAATAATTTACGTCACCAGTAAAGAAGTTTAATATATTTGGTACTAAAAATAAATATACAATATTATCATTTTCATAATTTTTGTCATTTAATGTATTATAAACATTTATTTTGGAAAACATTGATAATCTTTTTAATGTATAAATATATTGGTTTGGTGTGGATAATACAAAATTTCTAGATACATATGGCATTATAGATTTTGTAAAGTCAACACTTTCTCCATTAGATGCAAAATTTATTTGTTTGTGTACATCAACATCAAAAAAATCTTCTACATTTATATTATTATCATCCATGTCAAAAATATTATCTATAAATTGAAAATCATTTATTTGTGGTGTTAATATTATACCATTTATTCCGTCTGTTAATAAATATTTTATTTCTATTAACGAACCTTCTGTTGGTATAAATCCAAAATTATTATTACCAAAATATACATCGACACCACCTAACATACCAGTCTTAATAAAACAAGACATTTCACCTTTTAACATATCAAATATGTTATCTCTTATTGTTAATGGTTTATTATTATATTTAACTTCAACTTCAAAATGGTCAATATTACCGATTTGTGGTATACTTACTGTAAAAACTTGATTAATTTCACCATTTCCTGTATTTGTTTGTGATTCATATGTACCTTGTATAACATTAAGATATATATTATTAGATTGATCAACATTAAAATATTCATAATCTTTATTTATTCTAATAGTATAAATTAATCCATTTGACTTATTTCTTAATTTTGTATAATCATTAATTTTAATTTTACTTCCTTTTATATCATTAAATATGTCAGTATTTGGTTTAACTTTTAAAACAATTGTACCATTTGCTGATATTGGTCTAGTTGGGTTATGTCCACCTATTCTAGCTAAATTATTTATTACTTTTTTGTTATCAGCCTCATCTATAATGATATTACTAACTGTTCTTTTAAGCATTAATATATTATACTGCCAAAAGTTATTTATAACATTTATAACTTGACCATAAGGTGAAGAATCGCTAAATGTCTCATTATTTCTATTATACATTCTTCTTAAAAAATCATATGTTTGATTTTTTAAATTTGTATATTTTACTTCAATAAAATCAAAAAATGCCATTTTTATAAAATATAATTTTTAACCATTTCACCTATCGTTTGTGGTATTGATTCTAAATCATTTGTTGATGTATCATAAAACCAATCATTTTCACTAAATGTTATTTTAAATTCATCAGTATTAATTTTTCTAATTAACATTTTTATAATTCTAGTATCATTTATATTTATATCAAAATTAAATGACATTGAATCACATGGTATATTATCAACCATTGGGTTATAGTTTATTCCAAATAGTGATACACTATTTATATTTTCTTTTTCTAACCACTCATTTACTAAAATAGTTAATTTTACATTTAAATCTGATAATTTAATTATATCATCTCCAAATTTCTTATTATCAAATATATCTTTTAATTTTGATTCTAAATCTATTGAATCACCAAATTTAACTTTTTTAAAAATACAATTTATATCATACAAATAATAAAAATGATCATTTCTTAATTTTGTTTTATCATCATTAATATTAAATATCAGTTTTGTATATATTATATTTGTTTTTTCATAGAACAAATTATTAATTGTTACAATTAAACTATAACCATTTTTAACTTTATCGTGTACAATTTTAACACTAGATACTTTATTATCATCAAATATTTTTTTTATTAAATTGTTTAATTCATATAAACTAACAATATAATTTGATTGTTCTAATATTTTTAAAAAATTCTTATATTTTTTCATATGTTTATATAAATGTTTTTTCTATAAGATATCTATTTGATATAGATGATGTTGGTGAATCATTTGTTCTAATAATTCTTATCTTTAATTCTTTATAAGAATAAACTTTAGCATAATTTGATATTGTACCTGATATATTAGAATATTCTATATTAAAAAAATCTTCTCCGAATTCACCCGTTGGTATTTTATATATTCCACTATAATCTATTTCAGTTATTGATTTTATACCATTTATATAAACCCATTCATCATAATCATTATTACCAAATATATTTTTACCGTTTGTTGTTATTTTTAAATAATCACCATTATATTCTATATTTATTATGTCTAAGTATAATGATTCATTTAAATATCTATTTTTATTAAAAATAATATTACCTCCTAATACATTACCTACATCTATTGGTAGATAGATATTATCCATTAAAACTGTTTTTCTTAATCCTGTAAATGTACCATCATCATAATTCATAAATATATTTAATTTATTAGGATATCTAGCAGTATTACTTTTTAAATTAATTTCAATAACTTGTTTATATCTTAAATCTTTATTAAATACTATACTTAAAGGTACATCATTTTCATAATTTGTCATATCATCATTTAATATATTTAACATCAATTTACTAGTATCTGGAATATCTATTGTCATATCTGTATTTGATGATTTAATATGAGTATATATATTGGTAGAAGTTAAGTTTATTATATTATCATACTCTACACCTCTAATATTAAATCCTAAAGTTGGATATACACCATTGAAGTCTGTTTGAATCTTAACAGTATCAGTATCTACAAATTGATATGTTGAGTATACTTTTAATAAATCTTCCATGTTTTTTAATTTAGATTTAATCATATCTAAATCAGTTTGTGAATAAATTATACTTTTTAAACTATTCATTTCATCTATTAATTGTATATGATTATTAATAATATTAATAAATGATTCGTTTAATTTTCCTACATTAGACATAACATTACTATATAAATCAAATCCAAAAGTATTATTTAATGATAATGGATCAAATGATAATGAACTAGTATCATTATCAACTGATGTAGATATATTTAAAACATGTTGATATGATAAACCGTCTTGTTCTTCAGTACTTACTAATTTTTTATAAGTTGATATATAATCACTATAAATATCATCATCATTTGTTGGATTATTTAAGAATGTTATTCCATATAAATTTGAATCTACACCATTATCTGTTTCAACATCATAATACCATAGTATTGCATTATATTCAAAATCTTCTGGTGGATTATTATCAAAAGATAATTGATTGAATTCATCAAAATTAAATCCAATATTAGTATCTCTAATTGTCATTTTTAAATAATGATTTAAATTAAAATCAATATTTAATCCATCTATATTATTAGAATTAAAATCTATTAATTTTTCAAAATAGTCATTACTATGTGTTCCTACATTACTATTTAATAAAATACCATAATAATCACCATTCATTCTTATTTTATCACCTGAACTAGTTTCATATGTCTTATTGTCATTATCAAATTGACCAAAATATAAACCAGGATAATCCTGTGGATTTTTTCTTATTGGTGATGTATAATTTTCAGCTCCTCTTATTTCAGTTTGTATTTGTTCTGTTAATATTGGTAATTCTAAACCAGGATAATAATTAGTATCAGTATGTATATTAAATAATATGGATGGTGTTCTACCTGCTTGATGAGGTATATAAGCAATTACTTCTGTTTCATCTTTTGTTGCTGTTCTAACTTCACTTTTTGCGTTTATTTCTCCTATATATTGAACTAATCTATTATAATTTAATTTAACATAAAGATTATCAAATGTTACATCATCAACAGATCCTTCTATATTAATGTATAATATTGTATTGTCTTCCTCGTCATAATCAACATCAATAATATCATATGTTACACCTGTTAATAAGTCACCACTTGTTATATTACCATCAAAAATAACTTTATCACCTGTTTTAAATTTTGATAAAAATTCAATTTTTATCTCAAATACATTATTATATCCACTATAACTACCTATATATGTTATTGTTGTAATAAGATAATCAATAACTTCTCTTTCTTTCCATAAATATTGTCTAAAATAATCTGGATTAACAGTTGTATCTATATTTGGGTTATCAAAATCTGATAAATTTTTATTCCAATCAACTTTATGTGTAGCTGGCTCTAAATCAAAACAATTTAACTTTCTTAACCATTTCCAAAAAATTTTTTCTGTTGGTGTTTTTGTTTCTTGAATATTGTAAAATTCTTTTTTATTTGAAATTTTACTTTCCATTATAGTAGTATCATAATTAGCAACATAATTCCTTAGTGATTCAATTAATTGATCAGCGTACCCATATGTTGGATTAATATTATCTGTATGTATATCAAAATTTAATAAATTATCAAAATCTAATGTATTATCATCTCTTCTTGGTATATTCAAAAGAACGAATTTACTAAAATTTGGATTTGTATGATGTTTAGTAGATGGAAATGCATAGAATGTACTACCTTTTTGTTTCATTTTTTTGTATAATGGAGTTGACATATTATTTTAATTGATTTTTTATTATATATTAAAATTTTAAATTCGTATTTAATATTGATTCAATTTTTTTAAAATCGGTATATTTTATTCTTAATAAGAATATATTATTATTTTTACAAAAATTATTTTTGATAGAATCTAAATATTTTATTTTTTCTAATCTATTATTATCTTTATCAAATCTATAATTTTTAAAATGTTGTTCACCATCATATTCAATACATATATTATATTTTGGTAAATAAAAATCAAATGGTAATGGTAGAATATTTCTACATTCATTAATTTTATATTGTTCTTTATATATAAAATTATTTTTATCTAAATATTCTTTTATTTTTAATTCACCTTTAGATTTTTGACAATTTGGACAACCATTACCATTTAAATGACTATTAGGAGTCTGTTCAAACTCACCATGTTTTGGACAAATTATTTTTATTTTTTTATGAGCATTTTTATAATTAACCATTGAGTAGTCATAAAAATTATTATGTATTTCTTTTGATTTTTTAATAAATTCATTATTATTAGAAAGTTTCATTTTTGATAATTGTTCATTAGAACATTTTCTACACCCACCCCCATTAATATGAACAACTGGTTTCTGTTTAAAAATACCATGTTTTTCACATATAATTTTAACATAATTAAATGATCCTTTATATTCAACTAAAGAATAATCGTACTTATCACCATGCATTTCTATTGATTCTTTTATAAATTGTTCTATTGATTTAATTGATCTATTTTTATTAGCACACATAGGACAACCTTGACCAATAAGATGTTTAGTTGGTATTTGTTTAAAAATACCATGTTCTTTGCAAATAATTTCTACTTTTGTTTTACAATTTTTATATTCTAATAGAGAATAATCGTATCTATTATTATGAATTTCTTTTGATTCTTTTATAAACTGTTTAGTATCTTTTTTATTATTACCAAAACAATATGGACATCCATGTTTATTTAAATGACTATTAGGTGTTTGTTCAAATTCGCCATGAATTAAACAAATTATTTTAACTTTAGTATGCGCATTTTTATATTCAACTAATGAATAATCATATTTATCACAATGTATATCTCTAGATTTTTTTATAAATATATCCATAGTTAATTTTAAATTATTACTACAAGATGAACAACCATGTCCTTTTAAATGAGATTTTGGAATCTGCTCAAAAATACCATGTTTAGGACAAATTATTTTAACTTTTGTATTAGTATTTATATAATTTACTAAAGAATAATCATACTTATTTTTATGTATTTCTTTTGATTTTTTTATAAAATATTTATTAATCATTTTTATATTATTTTTACTTATATATAAAAGAAAATCATAAAAAGTAATATAAATAAAAAAGGACTCATTTCTGAATCCTTTTATAAATTTTATTTATTTTTTCTTTTCTTATACATAAATCACATTTTAATATCACTTTAGATTTGGGGTTTGGATTTTTAAACGAATTTTTTAAAAACTTATAGTTTGGTTGTTCATTTATTATATAATATTTCCAACCATGTGCCACCATATCAAATAATCCACCAGATGAATATTTATTAACATCTAACCGACTACCACAATAATCACATATAAAATAATCATCACCATGAGTAAACATTTAAAAATCTCCTCTATTAGCACCTGATCCATAATGACATACCAAATATTGAGGAGTTTTATCTAATTTTTTAAATTGCAATCCATTAACAATTAGCTTAGATAAAAAAACCCAATCATGACCATAACCAGATACCCACCAATCTTTTATATGTTTATATTTTTCTTGATTTAGGTTTCTATGACTAATTGAACTAGTTCCAATACTACCATATCTAGTTTCTACTAATCTTTTTTGTAATTTTTTAAAATCTGGACTTAGTACTAAATAATCATCATAATATACTAAATCAACATCATTAGTAAACTGATTTGCAATAGTTTCGATGTGTGTTTTTCCTAAAACATCATCATTATCAAGATAAATAATAATATCACCTGTTGCAATTTTTAAACCAGCATTTCTACATTCACCTGAATATATTTCTTGTTTTGGTATAGACACTAGTTTTATATTTTCAAATTTTTTAAAAATTGTGTTATATAATTCTATTGTTTTATCACATCCATCTGAAACAATTATTAACTCCTTATTTTCATATGTTTGTGTTAGAAAACTTTTTATTGCTCTTATAAATTTTTGTTCTGGATTTGATGATCTATTAGGATAAAAACCTAAATAACTTGCCATTATAACTGATACTTTCATTTAATGAAATTTGTTTTTATCATATATACTATTTTATAAAAAATGTTTAATTGAACTTATTCTAATGAATATATAAAAGAAAAGAAAATTATATATGGATATTAACAATATAGATTCAGAATTAAATATAAAAATTAAAGAGGTTTTTAAAATGGTATTAAAAAAACCTGATATAAGTATTATTTTTAATGAAATTGAAGATAATACTGATATTTTACAATCTATATCTATATATGATGATGATCATGAATTTATTTTACAAAAATTACAATATAAATTAAGCAATTATAAAATAAATGAAAAATATTATCCCTTTTTAAATAAAAAAATTAAAAATAAAATAAATAATTTATCTTTAAATGATAAAATAAATGAAATTAAAAAACATAAATATTTATATATTTTTAAACCTATATATGGTAATATAATATTAAAAAATAATAAATATTATTTTATTTATCAGATAACATATAATTCTATAACCATAGATTTAACAAAATATGAATTTGATAAATTTATTTATTATGTACAATATGTGTATAAATTACAACAAATATTAAAATTGAATAAAGAACTAAATATTGATCAAAATATTAAAATAATTTTTGATGATGATAAAGCAGCACAAGATATGTATAATGATATGTATAATAATTTAAATGATATTATTAAACCATTTAAAAATGATATAGATAATATTGATGAAGATATTGATGAATAATTCTATTCATCTTCATATTCTTTTAATTTTTTATCACAAATTTCGATTATTTTTTCAGCTAATATTTTATGTTCTTCCCATCCGTTGTGTTGTGATCCACCACCCGGTTGAATCATCCATCCTTTACGTGCACTAGATAAAAAAGAATTAATAATTATAAACTCTGACCATTGTTTATAAATATTTTCTCTTAAATTTTTATCTGACTCACTAAGTAGGTCACTATAAGAAAAAGGTGTTATAAGTTTATTACCACTTTCAGTATTTGAAAATAAATTGTTAAAATGAAATTTTTCACCCATTACTTCTCTTACTTCAAATGAGTTATCGAATTTATACCTACACCATTCTTTTGCAGTAATATAATATTTACCTGATTTTTTTTCTTCTTCATTATGATTCCAAAATTCACCTTTATAATTATCTATGATAGAATTCCATATATCTTCACGTATCATAACGAATGACATATAATATTTTCTTTCTTTTAGTGTTATATCTATATTAAGATATTCTTGCCACTCTTCTCTTTTAGAGTAATCATCATCGTCCTTACAAATAGATTCTGATAATGATTTATTTCTTATATCTATTGGATCTACACCGAAATATCTTAAATCATTTCTTTCAATACCTCTAATAATATCATATAATGAATATTCTTTTATTTTTTTACCATCTACTATAATATAATCACCTAATATTTTTTTTAAATCATTAAATATTAATTTATAATTCCAATCTTCTACTATATTTTCTACTGATCCATAATCATCATAAGTAGCAGATATTGGTAAAAAAGATGGAGCAAAAGCATCAATTGAATATACGTATGATCCACATTGTTTTAATTCTCTAAAAGAATATGATGGTTTTATAAAAACCAATTTTACTTTATCACCAACTATTATTGGTAAATTTGATATCATACATGTTCCGTTCCAGCATCCCATAATATTAAATATTAAATAAATTTTTCTTATTAAACATAACTACTGCACTATTACCATCATAATGTTTTATAACATTACCTAACATATCATCAGTATCTATTGATAATTTAATTGAATTGGCAAAATCTTTATTTGACTCTGATAAAAAATAATCATTAGTTGGTATATCATACATAAGTGATTCTGTATATTCAGATATTATCATACCAGTATAAAATCCTTTTAATCCATATTTTTTAACGAATACATCAGCATTACACCAAATACAAACACATAATTTATCCCTTAAAAGATAAACTATTGAACTATTTATTACATATCTTCCAAAACCTAACAATCCTAATTCTGTTCCATGTCCTAACATCACAATTCTATCATGTAATTTAATTTGTTCCTTTAATGACTTTTTCGATATATTTGTATTAACTACTGTCCATTTTTTATCAAAATAAATATCTGATAAAAAATCAGTTGTAGAATCTTTTGGATGTATTACTAATGTTTTCATTTAATTTTAATAATATTTTACAAATATACAAAAAAATTTTAATACTATAATATTTTTTTTAATTTTTACACATTATCAATATAACCCAATAAACTATCTTCGTCCAATGCAAAAATACCATCATCTGTTACAACAACACCATTTTCAAATAGTTCCAATAAATGATCAGATGCAATTTCTATAATATTACCATCAGTAAACTTAATTTCATAAATATCTAATACTTCTTCATCAGGACTATTATAAACACACGTTTCTTTATACTTTATATAATCTATATCAATAATATCGGTATTTATTTCCACTTCATTATTACTATCAATACCATTAAATAAAATATCTATCATATTATTTAAATCACATGTATAAAGACAACCTTCATTATTAATATCTTCAATAAGATTATCAATATTGTCACCATTAAAATTTAAAAAATCAATATATTTCATAAACACATTATTACTAACCTTAATATTATGTTTATTCATATAATCTAATGATGCATCTAATCTATTATTCACCATATTATTAAAATGTTTTATGTTTTCTATAAGATTTTAATATTTCTAACATTGTTGGTCTTTTATCCCAATGTCCTAATATATTTACATAATCAAACCACTCAATATGAGTTTCTATTTTTTCTACTTCATTAAAAACATAAACATCATTTTCGTTTATTTTCCCTCTTTTGTCGTTTACCCATCTAACATAATTAAATCCAATTGTTTGATCTGCTATAAAACTACCTAAATATATAGCTAATATAGGTTTAGATACAATAACTCCATTATTATCATGTTTATATTCTTGAAAAAGAATAAAATCACCAAAATTAATATCTGAATGATAATCTAAAAAACTATTAACAATCTTATCCATTTATTATAATTTATAAATACAAAGATAGTATAATAATTTTAATTCTACAACTTATGACTTAATATTTTTTTACCTACTAACATAGAAGAATATACATCCTTCTCACAATATGTTTTTATTCTATCTAAATCATTTTGATACCAATATGTAGAATGAACCATACTGCCATCGATATCATCTTTAGGGCTTTCCACTCCTAATTCATAACACACTTCATCAAATGTATTATAATATTTAAATTTTTGTTTCCATTCATCTGCTAAATCTATAAATCTCATTTCCCATGGCTTTAATCCATAAATATCTATTATTTTTGATGGCGTTATATCATACTTGTGTAATTTATGCAGTACCCAAGGTATATCAAATGATGTTATTCTATAACCCGATAATAACATATTCTTTTGTCCGACTTTATATAATAATGTATTAAATTCCTTAACTATTTTTTCTTCGTCATCTCCATATATAGACATAACAGTATATCCTTGATCGTTTTTATTATGAAAATAACCAAAACTAATACATACAATTTTACCAAATGATGAAAAAATAGGAGAATATTCTAAATAAGCACTATTAACATCTTCATGTCTTTCTGCCATCCAAGGATTATTTTTAAATTTTTTAATAAATAATTCATAACCCTTTTCATCATTTTCTTTTAATGAGTATAAATCTTTGTATTGACCAACAGTTTCAATATCAAAGTAGAATAAATTTTCGTAAAACATAATAGTGATTTTTATCTTATAGATAAAATTTAAAAAATAGTTTAAAATTAATAAAAAATTAAAAACTACCATCCCATACTATCATATAATGTAGGATCATCTAAATTAAACATAGAAACACCATCATGACCTGCAACCATAAATATATTATTATTTGTTATATAACAACCTCTATAATCACCCGGTATTGGAGATAATATATAAGGTTCATCATTTTTTGTTAAAAGACAACCAAATTCACGAGGGTATCTACCACCATCATCCATAATTAATAAATTATATGATGTATATTCTCCTTTAGTATCATTTTTATGTAATTCTACTATATAATCAACAAACTGATTAAAAAACGAACTATTTAAATCATGATATACTCCTTTATCGGTTATACTTACTTTTCCTTTTATATTATCTTTATAATTTCCCAATAAATCTTTGAATGTTTTTTTATTTTTCCTGTTATATTCATTAGATATATCCCTCATTGATCTTACTAAAATTATCAAATTTTTTAATATTTTTCATGTTATTATATTTTTTTATTTATATATTAAAAATTATTTATAGAATATTACCATAAGCATCTGGTCTAACTTTATTCATCAATATTAAAAGAAATAATTTTATAAAATTTCTATATTTAGATTGTCATTATTTTGTGTAACCTGTATTTCTTCTATTTTATTATTTATTTTTACATTCATTTTATCTTCTTTATGACTAAAATATAATACTGACAATGTAATTAATATACCAGTTATTAACATTGTTATACCTACTTGACTATCACCTAACATACCTTTATCTGATCTTCCTATTATTGTATAATATAATCCAAATCCAATAAAAGCTATAATAATTGATATAATAATTATTATAGTAAGTGTAGATATTAAAGATTCATTTGATGATGAAAAAATATTAACAATTTTATTATATATATCTTTAAATGAAGTTATTCCTTTATCATATAATTTTTTTATTTTATCAAACAAATTATATTTATTTATATAATAAGAAATTTTATCAATATCAATGATTTCCTTAGAATTATAATAATCTTCAATTTTTCTTCTGATATTTAATGGAATAGAATCCATTATATCTATTACTTTTTTATTAAATAATGGGTTACTAATATAATCATTTATTTTATTTAAATTGATACTACTAGTTACTACATTTTCAAACATAGTAAAATCATTAAATGACTTAATATTTTTCATAATTGTATTTTTTTTTTTATTTTTATATATTAAATAAAAAAAATAATATTTTATAATATATAAATTACCATCCCTCATTTATTTTAATACTTAATGCCTCTTCTTTTCCTAATTTACCAAATCTTTCGTTTTCTAACACATTTACAATTATTCTTGAATCAACATTAGCATCACTTAAAAATAATTTAAAATAATTATAAATTAAATTTTCCGTTAATTGTCCAGTTTCAAATTCTGATACCATATTAGATAAATCGGAATATAGTTTATTTTCTATTATTTGATCATCTCTTTTCTTTCTCATATTAATTCTCTTATTTTTTTAAATATTTGATCAGGTGTTAAAATATTACTATTATCATCATAGGTATTGACAACAAAATAGTTAGGATTATCTACTAATGATAGATAAATTTCTCTAACTCTACTTTGAAAATTAATATCTTGTTCATGTATATCTTTTTTACCATCTAAATAGTTTCTATCATCACCTACTCTATCTCTATTTAATCTATTTTCAATATCATTAATAGGTACGTCTAAGTAGATTATAGTATTAGGATAAGGAAGTTTTAAAAAATTAAATTCAAAATCCCATATCCATTCTATAATATTATCTCTTTCTTTTTCATATAACTTAGCACCCTGAAAAGATAAATTTGAATAAACATACCTATCCATCAATACAATATCATAATCATTTAAATCTTTAATTAATTGATTTTTATATATATACCTATCCATTGCATAAATATTAGCAACAAACATGGGGCCAACATTATTAATATCACCATACTCACCCTGTAAAAACTTAGAAATTATCAAACTAAATTCGTTGTGTCCATACATCGGGAAATGTATATACTTTACAGTTTTACCAATAGATTCATAATAATCTTTAATTAAATTAGTTATGGTTCCTTTACCTGCTGCATCACAACCTTCTAAAACCACTAAATTGTTATTAATCAATAATTTATCAAATATAAAATTCATAAAAAGTTTTTTTTTATTAATATACACCAAAAAGAATAAAAAGATTAAAAATATATATCATAATGCTGCACGAATTTTCTTGTTACTATATTTTTATATATAAGTAAAAAGTTTTTGGTCATATAGAAAATGGAAAATATAAAATATTATAATACTTTTGTTGGTGAATCAATTAAACATTTATTGAAACCTAGATCAAAAGAAGAAATTAAAAAATTACTAGATAAATCTGTTGAAGAATTAATAAATATGGCATATTTAAAGAAAATAGATTGGTTATTAGTTTATACATTAAAAAATGGAGCAAAATTAAAAGATATTAAATATGCGAATATTTCAACTAGTAAACAAGAATTACAAGAATGGGTGTATAAAATTTTTATTAAAGCATGTGAAGAAAATGATATAGAATTGGTTAAAATATTATTAAATGATGATATATTTAGTCCAATTGGAAAATATTTTTTATATTCATCATCAAGTGTTCCATTGGTAATTGCTTATAAAAAAGGAAATTATGATATTGTTAAATTATTATTTAATGATAAAAGAATAAGAAAAGTTTTAAGTGATAAAGAAATTATATTTTTAGAAGAAAAAATGCCAGAATTATTTGAACAAAACGAATCAATTAAACATTTATTGAAACCGAAATCAAAAGATGAAATTTTAAAGAATGTTTTTGACAATAAAGAAATGACATTAAATGATATGATGTTAAATGGATGTAAATTTGGTATTTTAGAAATAGTTAAATATGCAATAAGTCAAGGAGCTGATCCAACAATAACTTATGATTGGCCAATAAGATTAGCTGCAGATTATAATAATACAGAAGTTATTAAATATTTATTAACATTTAATGAAGTTGATCCATCAGCTATTGATAATTCAGTTTTTAAATTGGCATGTAAACATAATAATATAGAATTAGTTAAAATTTTATTAAAAGATAATAGAGTAGATCCAACTGATAATATAATATGGAATTTAAAAAATTTAAAAATTTTAAAAAATTATTCTTTAATTTGGTTTTTATTAAAAGATGATAGAATTAAAAATAGTTTATCTACTGAACAATATGAATATTTTATTGAATTTCTAAAAAAGAAACCAATATCTCGATTAAAAAATTAATATATAAATAAAATACAATTTAGTTATATGAAAAGTATACAAAAATATGAAGATTATTTAATTAATGAATCTATGAAATCAAGTTTATCTAAATTTTTAAATAAGATATTAGATGTATTTTACATAGATAAAGATGATAATGTAGATAAAGAAAAATTACAGAAAGAATTAACAGATTTAATGGAAAAATATAAAAAAGATGTTTTATCCAATGTTGATAAATTGGATAAAAAATCAATAATTGAAATTTCAGAAAAAGTTAAAAAACAATTAGATCCGCAGATAGTAAGTGATTTTAATTTAGATTCATTTTTTAGAGGATTATCTAATATTATAACAATAAAAAGAAATGTTACAATAAACGTTGATGAATATTTTGATTCTTATATTGATAATTTACCAATACGCATAGATTATATATTTGGTGATGAAGGAAAAGAAATGAAAGATTTTAGTGATGATGAGGAATATCAACAATTAAAACAAATATCAAAAGAAAAAACAATAAAATTAGGTAAAAAACAATTTAAAAATGAAAAAATACCACTACAAATAGAACTTTTAAAAATGCAAGAGTGGTTAAAGAAAAATAAGAAAAGATTGGCAATTGTTTGTGAAGGTAGAGATGCAGCAGGAAAAGGATCAGCAATAAAAACAATAACAGAGTATTTACAACCTAAGTATTTTGATATAGAATGGTTTGATATACCAACAGAAGAAGAAGAAAAGAATTGGTTTAAAAGATATTATGATGTGATGCCAAAACCAGGCCATATAACATTCTTTGATAGAAGTTGGTATAATAGAGCAGTTACTGATCCAGTTATGGGTTATTGTACAGAAGAACAATATAATGAATTTATGGAACAAGTAGTTCCATTTGAGGAAAAATTAAATAAAGAAGGAATACAATTAATAAAACTTTGGTTTTCTGTATCACAGGAAATACAAGAAATAAGATTCAAATTAAGAAAATTTAGTCCTTTAAAATATTGGAAGTTTAGTGAGAATGATTTAAAAACAATGTCAAAATGGGATTTATTCACATATTATAAAGAAGAAATGTTTAAAAAAACATCAACTGATAAAAATACATGGGTTGTTGTTGATTCTAATGATAAGAGAGTTGCCCAATTGAACGTAATGAGGTATATATTAAATGAAATACCATATGACGGTAAAGATGAAGATAATATCGATGAACCTTTTCCTGAAATAATAATACCGATAAAATAATATTCAATGTAATGAAATTGTTAAATGAACATTTTATATTTATAAGAGATAATAATATATTAAAAAATAAAAATTTTAATTTCTTTATTGGTGATAAAGTTATATTAAAAAATAATGATTTAGAAATACATTTAAATGATATACGTGATCTATTTGAAGTAAATGATAATGTTAAAAATAAAATTTTAAAATATGTAGGTAAAAGTTTTGAAATTATAGATGTAGCATATAATGTAGATACAAATAAATTTTTTGTAGAATTAAAAGATAATAAAACAGGTTTTTTTATATCAGCTAATTCAGTTACAAAAAAACCAACATATGAACCAAAAAGTAAAAATAAAAGATTATTGGAATCAAATGGAATTAAATATTATAACCCTATAGAAAAGGAGTTTACACAATACAAATATAGATTTAAAACTGAAGAAGAATTTGAAAAAGAATATGGTAGATATTGGTACAGTTCAAATTATATAAATTGGGCATATAGTGATCAGTACCAATATGGTATGAATAATTTATTTGGGAAGACTTTTAAAGCCAATGATGATGAATTATTATTTAATCAATATAAAGATAGAGTACTTAATCGTAGATATACTGATGAAAATAATGATAATTGGTCAATTGGGTGGTGGATGTTAACCGAAAATGAAATAAAATCACCATCATATACACCAAAAATCAATAAAAGAATAATAGAGAATATAAATGAAGATTATAGATTTATTAAAGATAATGAAAAATTAAAAGAAATAAAATTTCCTTATAGAATTGGTGATTTTGTAGTATTTAAGAAAAATGCTGTTGATTTACATATAAATAATATTTTATTTCAAGAAGATAATTTTACATTAAATCATATAAAAAATAATATAGGTAAATTTTTTGAAATCAGTAATGTTGCATATTGCGATGATAATAATAAATATTATTTGGAATTAAAAATGGGTAACTCTGTTATAATATGGGTATATGAAGGTGCTGTTAAACCATTAATACCATATTATGAACCTAAGAAAATAGATAGATTATTAGAATCAGGTAATAGTGGACATTATAGATTTAAAACCAAAAAAGAATTTATTAAAGAATTTGGAAGCTATTATTATGAGAAGGCTTGGTGGGCAGAAGAAATGGATATTTTATTGGGTGAACCATATCCAAAAAACTTAAATTTGCCTAATAATGATCATGATGGGTATATTCAAATAAAAGTGGGAAATGATTACTGGTGCATATGGCCAAAACATTTAGTTAAAATTGAACCGACTTATACACCAAAGAATAGAAATCAAAGATTATTAGAAAATTATAATGATAAAGATAACGCAAACGAAATATATATTAAAATAATTGACGATGATGATAGGGTTAAATTATTAAATTTATTAAATAATAATGGTTATAATGATTTACCAATGATAATAGAGAATGATATAGAATCAATTAATAATTTATATAACAATAGGTACACTGATAGATATAGATATCCTTTTTATATATTTGTTAATTTTAATGGTGAAGTAACATGGGGAACTAATAGTGAAATGAATGGACGTGATATCACATCAGATGGTGCATATGATAGAGTATGGGATAGATTATTAAAAGTTAAAGAAGATTATCATTTAATAGAACGTATTATAAAAAATAAAAAGATATATGATGATTATAAACCTATATATAAACCAAAAGGTGTAAATAAAAGACTTTTAGAAAGTACCCTATTTGATGATGAATCTACTTTTAGAGTATGGTGTGATACTACTGAAAAAGCAAAAGAATTTGAACAATTATTATATGATTGGGGATGGAAATGGGATACTTTTGATAATATTAGAATATCTGTAAATTCAAAATTAACATTTTTATTCTTTTTTGATAGAAAAAAATTTGATGCATATAGTTATAAAATAGATGATGGGTTAGAATTATTATTATACCCTGATGATTATTCTATAATTTTAAATAAATTTAATAAATCACCTAAATATATACCGAAAAAAATATAAGAAAATTTTAATAGAAAATTCAATGATAACATTGAATTTTTTCTTTTTATAAACAAACATATTAAAATTACTATATATAAGATAAAAATAATTTTTAATTTATTAATATGACAAGAAAAACAGCAAGTGAAAAGTATGTAAAATTAACTCAAATAGAACATGTATTATTAAGACCTGATACCTATATAGGATCTGTTATATCTGAACAAAGATATGTATTCGTAGCTACAAACTATGATAAAATAAGTGATACTAAAATAGAACTTAAAAATATAAATTATAATTCTGGATTTCTTAAGTTATTTGATGAGGTAATAACTAATTCATCCGATTATTCTATAAATACAGGACAAGTAACATATATAAAAGTTAATATAGAAGATGATTGTATATCTGTTGAAAATGATGGACCAGGTATCCCTATTGTAATTCATGATAAAGAAAAAATTTATATTCCTGAAATGATTTTCGGACATATGCTAACAGGTTCCAATTACAATGACGAAGAAGAAAGATTTAGTGGTGGTAGAAATGGATTAGGTGTAAAATTAGTAAACATATATTCTAAAAAATTCATTATAGAAACCGCAGATGGTAATAAATCTTATAAACAAGAGTTTAAAAATAATTTATCGTCAATAAATAAACCAATAATTAGAAAATCAAAAAAGAATTATGTTAAAGTAACATATTATCCTGATTATGAAAAATTTGGATTAGAAGGAATAACGGAAGATTTAAAATCGGTATTAGTAAGAAGAGTACTAGATATTGCTGCATATAACCCATTAGTAAAAGTATATCTTAATGGTAGAAAAACACCTATTAACACATTTAAGGATTACATGAAGTTATATATAACAAGTGAAGATAACTTATATTACGAAAAAATAAATGATTTTTGGGAAATTGGTATAACAAAATCACCAAATGATAATTTTACTCAAGTTAGTATGGTTAATGGTATATCTACGATTGTAGGTGGCACACATGTATCATTTGTTAGTAATCAAGTAGTAAATTCTATAAAAGATAATATAACAAAAACAAATAAAGACATTAATATTAAACCATTTGATATTAAAAATAAATTATTATTATTTGTTAATTGTAAAATTGTTAATCCTGTATTTGATAATCAAACAAAAGAAAATTTAACATCAAGGTTAAATGGTATAACTAAAGATTTTAATATAAATGATAATTTAATAAAAAGATTATCAAAAGATGATATGTTCTCTGATATTATTGAGTTATCATTACTAAGAGAAAAAATTAATTTAAGTAAAGAATTAAATAAAGTTGTTAATAAAAGAGTCAGAATCGATAAGTTATTAGACGCTAACAAAGCAGGTACAAATGAATCAGATAAATGCTACCTTATGCTAACAGAAGGTGACAGTGCATTGTCTTTTGCTGTTACTGGATTTTCACAAACTGGCAGAGATTATTTTGGTGCATTCCCATTAAAAGGAAAACCATTAAATGTAAGAGATGTACCTATTTCAAAAATAAAAGATAACGATGAAATTAAAAATATTATTCAAATACTAGGTTTAGAATTCGGTAAGAAATATAAAAATACCAAAAATCTAAGATATGGTAAAGTTGTAATTTTATCAGATTCCGATTGTTTACATGAAGACACTATAGTTAAAACAATCGATGGTAATAAAAAAATAAAAGATTTAACTTATACTGATAAAGTTTTAACACATACTGGTGAATATAAAGATATTTTAAAAATTATAAAAAGTGTAAAAAATAAATATGTTGTTATAAATATAAATGGTACTGATTTTAAATTTGGAGAATATCATAAAATTCCTGTTTATAGAGATGGTAATGTCAAAAACATTTATGCTAAAGATGTTTTAAAGACTGATTTAATATTAGTTAAAAAATAATATATTTTCCATCTATATATTTTTATATATAAATAAAAAATAAAATAAAATATATGGATGGAAAACAAAATAAAATAAATTGTTTAATTTGTAATAAATTATTTACTAATAATAATTCTTATATTGGATCACATGTTAAGAGAATTCATAACATACTATTAAATGATTATGTTCAAAAGTATTATAAAAATATAAATATTGATTTTAAAAAAGAAAAATGTGGTTTTTGTGATAATTTAGCGATACCTAACATGAAAATAAACCATATTGAAAAAACCTATGAATATAATTATGATAATGGGTATTTATGTGGAGATGATAAATGTAGAAATAATATTTCATTAATGATATTGAATAAACCATATGATAAATCATCATATGAGCATATTGGTAGTAAATCTAATTATTTATCAATGTTATATAAGATAGATATTAATGATGCCAAAAATAAAAAGAGAAATCTTAATTATAAAGTAAAGGAAAAAAGCAAAACAAATTTAAATGGGTATATTAAAAGATACGGTGATGAAGAAGGATTAAAAAGATATAATGATAGATGTGATAAAATATCGAAAACATCTAAAAAAGATTGGTATATTGAAAAATACGGTGAGAAAGAAGGTAGTATAAAATGGGAATATAAATTTAGACACAATTCTTCGATTGATGGTTTTATTAAAAAATATGGAGAAAAAGAAGGATTAAAAAGATATAATGATAGATGTAATAAAATAGGTAAAAGTAATAAATTAGATTGGTATATTGAAAAATATGGGGAAAAAGAAGGTAATAAAAAATGGAATAACTATATAAATAAAATTAGAAATATAAGTAAAAAAAGACAAAGTAAATCGTCTTTAAAAATTAAAAAAATATTAGATGAATTAAAAATAAAATATATAGAGGAATTTCAGATAAATGATACACAAAGATTTAGTGATTATTATATAGAGGATTATAACACTATCATAGAGTTTTATGGTAATTATTGGCATTGTAATCCGTTAATATTTGAAAAAAAATTTTATCATCATTATATAAAAATGTCAGCAGAAGATATATGGGAAAAAGATAAAAAAAGAATTGATGATATTTATAAAAACTTCAATGAAAAAGTTAATATAATAATAATATGGGAGAGTTCAGTTATAGATAAAGATTATCTATTAAAAATATTAATAGATAATAAAGAAAAAAATAATATAATATATATTTGATATGAATATAAATTTAAAAGATTACTATTTAGTTAAGCCAAATAGTATAGATATAGTAGAAAGTAACGATACTAATTTTTATGACATAGAAGTTTATGAAGATAATTCATTTCATATAGTATCAAAAAGTAATGATAAAATTCTTGTACATAATTGTGATGGTTATCACATAAAGGGGTTATTAATAAATTTATTTGAACATTTTTGGCCAGAACTATTAAAAATTGATTTTTTATATGAGTTTATAACACCTATTTTAAAAGTAACAAAGAATAATAAAGATAAATTCTTTTATAAATTATTTGATTATAATAAATGGTTATCAGAAAATAATAATGGAGAAGGTTATAAAGTTAAATATTACAAAGGTCTGGGTACATCCGAACCATCTAATATTAAATTATTTTTTAAAAATATAGATAAACATTTAATAAAATTTAATTATAACGAAGAAGATAAAACTAAAGATATTATAGATTTAGCATTTAGAAAAAAGAGAGAAAATGATAGAAAAGAATGGTTATTAAATTATAATCCAGATAGTGTAATTGATAAATTTGCTACTAAAACAACATATCTATCTTTTATGGATAAGGAATTTATTGAATTTAGTATGGCAGATAATATTCGTTCTATTCCTTCCGTAATGGATGGATTTAAACCATCACAAAGAAAAATATTATATACCTTATTTAAGGTGGATAAAGGTAATGAATTAAATGTTGGAGAACTATTTGGATTAGTTAAAGCTAATGCCAACTATCATCACGGACCACAGAGTTTAGAGCAAGGTATAATTGGAATGGCACAAGATTTTATAGGTTCTAATAATATTAGTTTATTAGAACCAATTGGTGGATTTGGAACAAGGTTATCAGGAGGGGCAGATTGTTCAGCTCCTAGATACATTAATACTAAATTAAGAAATATAACAAAGGATATATTCATGTCAATTGATAATAATATAATTGATTATAAGAATGAGGATGGTAAACAAGTAGAACCTAATTATTATGTACCCATAATACCAAATATATTATTAAATGGTACAGAAGGAATTGGAACTGGTTGGTCAACATATGTTCCAAAATTTAATATTAATGATTTAATAATTTATATTGATAATAAATTAAAGAACAAAAGAAAAAATATTGAATTGCATCCATTTTATAACGGATTTAAAGGTGAAATAATAATGGATGAAGATGGAACAACATACATATCAAAAGGTATAATTAATAGAGTAAATACAACAACTTTAATCATAACAGAGTTACCAATTGGATTATGGAATAATAATTATTATACATTTTTAGATAAATTGATTGATGATAAGATAATTAAAACATTTAGTAAAAATTGTACAGATACAGATGTAAATATAACTGTTAGAATGACTAGAGAATCATTAGAAGAATTGAGTGATGATGATTTAATAAATATTTTTAAACTAACATCTAAAATTAGATTGACTAATATGCACCTTTTTGATAAAAATGGTAGGATCAAAAAATATAATAATCAATATGAAATAATAGATGATTATTATGAAAATAGATTATATCATTATGAATTGAGAAAAAAATATTTAATAGATAAGTTAAATTTTAAGATAAAACATTTGGATAATCTAATAAAATTTATTAATTTTGTTATTTCTGGTAAGATAGTGATTAATAATAAACCAATTGACGAAATTATAAAATCATTAGAAACTAATAAGTTAGATAAAATTAATGATTCATATGATTATTTATTGAATTTGTCGTTGGTTAAGTTAACAAAAGAGAATCTATTAAAATTTAATGAAGAATATAAGTCGTTGATAAATGAATTAAAAGAAACAACAAATATATCTATTCAACAAATGTGGATTAATGATTTAAACGAACTTAAAAAGTCTGTTAAAAAATATGTTAAGAATTAAAAAAATATCAGATTTCAATGTAGGTGATATTGTAAAAATCACTAGTATTCTAGTTGAATATGATTCTTATGTACCTGAATTACTTGATTGCTTAGGTCAAGAAGGTATAATAATTATGATAAGAAGAAAATCATTTCGGATAAAATTCAAAAATGGTGATCAGTGGTGGTTTCCAAGAGCATGCATTTCTCATATAGATGAGCAAAAATCTATAAAATTCGTAAAACCAAAAATGAAAGTATTAGTTGGTAAAGAGTTGAATAGAACAAACTTAACACAAGAAATATATAATAAAATAGGTATATTAACTGGTGAAACTTTTTGGCAATCAGGAACACAATATGCGACATTAATAATAGATGATAGACAACATTATTTACCCATTTGTGTATTATTTGATTTTGAACCAATATACGAATCTAAAAAAATAATTAGGACTTTAGATGATTAGTAAAGATGAATATTTAAAGGCTAAATCTATTATTAAACAATATGAAGCTGAACAAAAAAGATTAAGAAAATTAAAAAAAACAAGTATACCAACTAATGAATGGAATTTACATAGACAACAATGTTGCTTTGAACATGGTTGTAAATTTGATAAAAATGATTGTCCAGTTGTAGTGGGTATAATAATGCAAAATCAAAAATGTGAAAAATGATATTTAGAAAAAGATAATAATTAATTTATAACTTTATGTTTATCAGTCAGTTATAATTTTTTATTAATAAAAATCATATTGAAAATTTAATATATAATAATAAAAATAGTTATGTTAAAGATAAAAAAAACTGTTAGTTCGCCTTATGTATTTTTTAATATAGATGATCAATTTTTAGATATTAAAGGTGTATCATTACCAGAGAATGCACATGATTTTTATTTTGAATTAGAAGAATCACTTAAAAAATATGATAAAGATTATTTAAAAATATCGATACATTTAACTTATGCTAACTCACCGTCCATTAAAAAATTATTTACTATCATAAGGTATTGTTATCAAAATATATCTAACATAGATTTAGATTGGATATATAATGAGGATGATGAAGATATTAAAGAAATAGGTGAAGAATATCAATTTTTAATAGGTGTAAAATTTAATTTCATAAAATTGAATTAATTTTTAATTAGAATTATATTTTTATAATATATAAAACATATTGTAATTATATTAATATAATTAATTAAAAATTAATATTTATTTAGTGAACATATCCATAATAATATCTTATAGATGGTTTAACGAAGAATTAGAAAAAAACTTAATAAATTTATTGAATTACTTATCATGGTTAACTAATAAAGATACTGAGATTATATTAGTTGAAATGGATAATTTTTCTACTATTAATTGGTTACAGGACGTTAAAAAAAATCAATTTATAAATCATGTTTTCATAGAAGATGTATTATCTTTTAATAAATTTAAAGGATATAATATCGGTGCTAATATATCATCAGCAAATGTATTAATATTTAATGATATTAATACATATATAAAATTATTAAATTATAATTTAGGTTATTTTAATATAAATAAATTTTTTAGTTTTAGTAATACTGTAATCATACCCTATTCCTATATTTATTATTCTAATAAACAATTAACCGATAAATTTATATTAAATAATTTCAATTTTAACATATATAAAAATGATGATTTTAAATTATTTGATGATAATAATTTTATTAATGATATTTTTTTAATTAAAAGAAAATTATTTTTAGAAATTGGTGGTTTTGATAGTAATTATCATAATAATAAACATGAAGAATTTATTTTTAATAGAAAATTAAAAAGATACAATTTTAAAATTAAAAATATTAATGATTCAGTTATAAAACTAAAAAATTATAAAACATATTTACCTAATATTGTGAATGATGATAAAATTACATTTAGTGTTATAATAACAACAAAAGATGATGAGGATAATATTGAAAATTGTTTAAATTCAATATATGAACAATCATATTTTGATGATGGTAATTTTGAAGTATTAATTGGTGTAAATGGTTGTTATGATACACTTTTTAAAATAAATAAGATACATAATAAATATAACAATTTAAAAGTATATATGATACAATCTGGTCAAAATAATTCAGTTGTTTATAATACGTTATTGGGATTAACTACATATGATAATATTATAACATTTAATGGTTGTTCAATTATGTTACCAGAAATGATAAATGATATATCTGAAAATATTAATAATGATATAATAAGAATCAAAGGATTACTTAAAAATGGTAGTTATATTTATGAAGATGTTTTATTTTATAAAAAACAAATATTTGAAATATTAGGTGGATATAAAGATTGGGAATATTTATATACTGAAGATTTATTAGATAGATCTAAGAATATTTTAACCATAAAAGATATAAAAAAGGTATTATATAAAAATAATAATGAAATATCTATAAATAATGATATTAAAAATATATATAATGATAAGATTAAAGAAAATAAAAAGCAAGGAATAATAAATATAGATAAAAAGATTTCAGAATATACTTATGTGGTTGGTAATTATACTGATAAAAAACCTGTTAGTATAATTATAACTGCTTATCAAGTGAAGGATTATATAGAAGAATGTTTACTTTCTATTGAAAGGCAAATATATTTTCAGAATAATAATAATTATGAGATTTTAATTGGTGTTGATAATTGTAAAGAAACATTAGATAAATTATTGAGTATAAAAGATAAATATAGAAATGTAAGAGTTTTTATGATGAAGAAGAATATGGGTACATATATAACAACTAATACATTATTAAATGAAGTTAAATATGAAGATATTATTAGATTTGATAGTGATGATGTAATGAGACCTAATATGATTAGTAAAATAATATCATATTCAGATGATTATAACTTTATTAGATTTAAATATTTAAATATGTCTTATGATAAAGAAGGTAAAATTAGAATGATTAAAAATTCAGATTGTGCTCATGGTGTTGTATTTATTAAAAAATCATTAATTGATATTTTGGGTGGATATCAACCTTGGCCATGTGCATCTGACAGTGAATTATTAATAAGAGGAAAAGAGTTTTTAGTTGAGAAAAATATAGAAGATGTGTTATTTTATAGAAGGATACATTCTAATAGTTTAACTAGAAATGAAGAGTTTGGGTTAAAATCTAAAAATAGAGAAAAATATAGAAACATGATAGGTAAACACGGAAATGTAAAAATAGAAAGAATAGTAAATGAATATGATGAATATTAAATATTTAAATTATAATGATTATGTGAATAAAGTTCAAAAGTTAAATATTGACTATTGGAATAATTCATATTTAAAAAGATGGGATTATATATCAGTAGTAATTGATATATTAAAAACATTAGAACCAAACAGAGTATTGGAATTGGGATCATATAAAATAAATCTTACTAATATTAGTGATAATATGGATTTAAGTATTGATAATATTGATATGGATAATATTAACAATATAAATTATATTAGAAATGCTACAAATTTACCATATCACGAAATATCTGATAAATATTATGATGTTTTTGTTTCTTTGCAAGTATTTGAACATTTAAAGGATAAACAATGCGAAGTATTTAAAGAAGTTCAAAGAATAAGTAAATATGCGATACTTTCATTTCCTTATAAATGGACAAATCCAAAAGATATTACTCATTATAATCTGGACGAGACGGTTTTTAGTAAATGGACAAATTATAAGCATCCTATAGATATAAAATATATAAATAATAGAATTATATATGTATTTAAATTTTAAATATAAATTATGAATAAATCATTAATAAATATATTAACAAGAACGTCAAATAGACCTAATTATTTTAAGGAATGTTTTAATAGTATTAAAACACAGACATATAAAAATATTAATCATATTATAAGTGTTGATAATGACGAAACAGAAGAATATGTAAAACAATATACTACCAATTATATTAGAGTTAATATTCCAATTGATAGTAATCCACCTGTTGTAAACGGTAGAAGATATGCGCCCTATAATTTATATTTAAATGAATTAAGAAAACAGGTAAAAGAAGGATGGATTATGTATTTGGATGATGATGATTCTTTTATAAATAATACATCATTGGAAAAAATAGTTAGTAATATTAAAAATGAAGATCAATTAATGATTTGGAGAGTTCTATTTCCTAATAGAGTTATACCAGATCAAATATATTTCGATAGAAAAGAAATAAAACTAAATTATTTTAGTGGTATTGGATTCATGTATCACAGTAAGTATGATATACATTCACAATGGGATATGTATAGTGGTGGTGATTATTATTTTGTTAATAAATTAGAAAAAATAATACCAGAACAAGTTTGGATAGATTCGATATATACACAAATACAAAGACGTACTTCAATGGGAGGTTTTGGTAAAAAAGATGATAAATAAAATGAAAAATGTAGATATTGTTATACTATCATGGGCAAAAACAGAATATTTAAAAAACATGACTGTATTTTGTATTAAAAATTTATTTAAAACAGAAAAAGATATAAATTTTAATGTTTTTTTGTTGGAAAGTAATTTAGATGTTAAATATAAATTTAATAATAATGTACATATAAAATATATGGATGAATCATTTGGTTATCATAAGTTTATGAATATTGGTAGAAAACTAGGAAATTCAGAATATGTAGTATTGTGTAATAATGATTTAAGATTTACTAAAAATTGGGCAAGTAATATAATATTAGAAATGGAAAAAGATAAAGATTTATTAAGTGCTTGTCCATATGAGCCTAATACAAATAAGAATTTGCAATCATCAGGTAATATTGTATATGGTTATGAAACAAGAACTCATATGAATGGATGGTGTATTTTTCAACGAAGAAAGATATATGATATTATAGGTGATTTGGATGAAAATTTTGATTTTTGGTGTTGTGATGATGATTATGGAATGTCTTTAAGGCATTATAATATAAAACACGCATTAATAAAAAATTCAGTTGTTCATCATGAAAATAATGGAGGAAAATCTTTAAAAAATTTAGATATAGAAACTTCCAGAAAATATACAAATGGTGGCATA
>Ga0265295_1000736_pt1 | contig 63020 bp, 53 predicted proteins | sample Munlansysbiofilm_FD_192503 | JGI IMG/M metagenome (GOLD analysis project Ga0265295, IMG submission 192503) | Leachate microbial communities from a municipal landfill in Southern Ontario, Canada - Methane capture system biofilm | ecosystem: Engineered > Solid waste > Landfill > Unclassified ... | reverse complement strand
CCCTCGCAAGGCATTGGAATTGTTGAGGAATATACCATAGATTACGTCCCGGCGCAAGAAAAAAATTGCAAATAATCTAATGATTTAAACTATTTGTCGGATCTTCTCTTTTTGCGGTGGCATCAAAAAAGATTCGATAAAAAGCTTGCCTTGCTGTCGTAAGCCTGTATGATGCTCTGCTGGCAGTGCAACCCTCCGGCGGATTTTCCGCCCGGGGCGCGGGCGCCCTTGGCGCTTGCCCCACTCATCGATCCCTGACCCCCCTCCGCTCTTCTTTCTCCGGAATCCGCGGCATTTAATCAGGTTGGCGACGGTGTGAATGCCATCCGATGTCGCGGAAAATGCCTCGGCACGCCTGTGTGCGTCCACCCCTGCGGGCCTTTCTTTTTCCCCCATCGTTTTAAGTGTCGGCCGTGTGTCGCGGAGCATCGGTTGCTCCCCCGGCGGACACCTCTCTTTTGTTGGCCCCGGCCTGACCCGCCTTTGTTGGCGTACGTCCGCGCCCGGCCGAAGGAAGTCCTATGTCTTTTGCTGAACTGAGCCTGATTCCTGCCCTGCTCAAGGGGATCGAAGAATGTGGCTACACCACCCCCACCCCGATCCAGTCCCGCGCCATCCCCGAAGCCCTGGCCGGCCGCGATCTGCTCGCCTCGGCCCAGACCGGCACCGGCAAGACCGCGGCCTTCATGCTGCCGGCCCTGCAGCTGTTGTCCGAGCCCGTCGCCAAACGGCGCGGCGCTCCCCGGGTGCTGGTGCTGACCCCGACCCGCGAACTGGCCAATCAGATTCTCGAGGCGACCCGCACCTACGGCCGCCATCTGCGCACCCGCTATTCCCTGCTTCTCGGCGGTATGCCCTATCGCGAGCAGTTCAAGGCTCTGCAGGATTCCCCCGACTTGGTGGTGGGCACTCCCGGCCGGGTGGTCGATCACCTGCAGCGGGGCTCCCTCGACCTCTCGCGGCTGGAAATCCTGGTCCTCGATGAAGCCGACCGCATGCTCGACATGGGCTTCAAGGACGATCTGGAGAAGGTCATCGGCAAAGCGCCAAGCGGTCGTCAGACCCTCTTCTTCACTGCCACCCTCGACCGCGCCATGGCCGATCTGGCCGGGCGCATGCTGCGTGAACCGGTCCGCATCGATATCGGCGGCCGGCAGAAGACCCATGACGCCATCGAACAGCGCCTGCATGTCACCGACAGCCGCCAGCACAAGGAGAAGATTCTCCAGCATCTGGTGGCCGATAAGGAAATCAACCAAGCGATCATCTTTTCCGCGACCAAACGCGACACCGACAGCCTGGCCAGGGAGCTTTCCGCTCAGGGGCACCGGGTTGCCGCCCTCCACGGCGACATGAGTCAGCAAGCTCGCAACCGCACTCTGCGTGATCTGCGCCAGGGGCGGATCAAGCTGCTGGTCGCCACCGACGTCGCTGCCCGGGGGATCGACGTAACCAGCATCAGCCACGTCATCAACTTCGATCTGCCGATGTTCGCCGAGGACTACGTCCATCGCATCGGTCGCACCGGTCGCGCCGGTGCCGCGGGCACCGCCATCTCCATGGCCTCCGCCGCCGAGACCGCTGCCCTGGGGCGGATCGAGCGCTATATCGGCAAAAGTCTGCCGCGTCAAGTGATTCCCGGGTTGGAGCCGACCCGCGGGCTGGATGCGCGTCCGGCCCGCAACAGCCGAGGTCCGGCCCGTTCCGGCGCGCCGCGCAAGCCCGGCGATCGCTCGGCCCGGAGTCCGGAGCGCGGCAAGCGGGAATTCCCGGCGAAGCAGCGCGGCGAGCGGAGTGCGCCGATCATCGAATATCGCAGCCGCCGTTCCGATCACCAGGGCGGCGTCGCAACCGGCCGCTGAGTCGAAAGGATGGCGGGGAGTTCAAGGCTCCCCGCTATTTTTTTGTCCGCTGTGTTTTGATCCAGCTCAAGGCGCCGGGCTGCGCGTTCGCGGAGAATACCCGAAAATCCATAGCCCGGGAGGAACCATGCCGTCCAGTGAAACGATCGTCACCGCTCTGATCTGGGCCTTGTCCGCCGCCGGAATTTTTTTCGGCTTGCGTGCCCGCCGCCGGCGCAAGCGCTAGGTCCGGGGCCGCGGCGGCCTCTTCCGCCCAAAACGTGAATTTTTCTGTTATGCTTCCGAGGTTAGCAGGTTCACATGATCGTTCCCGGTCGCGGGAGCCGGCATTCATCACGGCACGAGGAGGCAGGCATGAGCAGCGAAACATTCGCAAGCAGTTACGGACTGGAACATCACGGTATCCGCAATATCAGCGGCGCCTATTGGAACCTCTCCACCCCGGCCCTGGTCGAGGAGGTGATCAAGCGGCGCGAAGGCTACCTTTCCCATCTCGGCCCGCTGGTCGTCGCCACCGGCCATCATACCGGCCGTTCCCCCAATGACCGTTTCGTGGTGCGCCAGGGAGAGAGCGCTAAAAATATCTGGTGGGGGAAGGTCAACAAGGAATTCTCGCCGGAACATTTCGACCGGCTTTACAGCAAGCTGCTCGCTTTTCTCCAAGGCAAGGATATTTTCGTTCAGGATTGCTATGCCGGCGCCGATCCCGCCTATCGTCTCAAGGTGCGGGTCATCACCACCCAGGCCTGGCACAGCCATTTCGCCCGCAACATGTTCATCCAGGTGCCTCGCCAGGAACTCCCTGCCTTCGTCCCCGAGTTCACCCTCATCAACGCTCCGCGCTTCCACGCCGATCCCGAAGTGGACGGCACTCGCAGCGAAGCCTTCATCATCGTCAATTTCGAGAAGAAGATCGTCATCATCGGCGGCACTTCCTACGCCGGGGAGATCAAGAAGAGCATTTTCTCGGTGCTCAACTACCTGCTGCCCCGCCGGGGGGTATTGTCCATGCATTGCAGCGCCAATCTCGGCAAGGGCGGGGATGTGGCCCTCTTCTTTGGTCTTTCCGGAACCGGCAAGACGACCCTCTCGGCCGACCCCGGGCGGGCGCTGATCGGTGACGATGAGCACGGCTGGAGCGATCACGGCGTCTTCAACTTCGAAGGGGGCTGCTACGCCAAGGTGATCAAGCTCTCGGCTTCGGCCGAGCCGGAAATCTACGAAACGACACGGCGTTTCGGCACCGTGCTGGAAAACGTGGCGATGGATTACGCGACCCGGCGCATCGATCTGGACGACGATTCCCTGACCGAAAACACCCGCTCCTCCTATCCCCTCACCCATATTCCCAACATCGTGCGCGGTGGCATGGCCGGACATCCGGCCAACATCATCATGCTGACCGCCGACGCTTTCGGTGTTATGCCCCCCATCGCCCGGCTGACCCCGGAGCAGGCCATGTACCATTTCATCTCCGGCTATACCGCCAAACTGGCCGGTACCGAGCGCGGCGTGACTGAGCCGCAGCCGGCCTTCTCTTCCTGCTTCGGCGCGCCCTTCATGGCGCTGCACCCCTCGGTCTACGGCAATCTGCTCAAGGACAAGATTCGCCGCCATCACGTCTTCTGCTGGCTGGTCAATACCGGCTGGACCGGCGGCCCCTACGGCGTCGGCTCGCGCATGAAGATCCAGTACACCCGGGCGATGATCAATGCCGCTCTCGCCGGTCGCCTGGTCGGGGTCGAGTACGAAACCGATCCGATCTTCGGCCTGCACCTGCCCAAGTCCTGCCCCGACGTCCCTGCCGAGGTGCTCAACCCGCGCAACACCTGGACCGACCAGGCGGCCTACGACCGTCAGGCGGTTGATCTGGCCCGCGCCTTCCGGCGCAATTTCAGCGATTACGCCGACGCGGTCAGCGACAGCGTCTGCGCCGCCGGACCGCCGGCGGGGTAGGAAGATTCCGTAAATTTCTGTTCAAACTAAACCGCGCCGGTCTGGATTCCAGACCGGCGCGGTTTAGTTTGGCTTGGGGATGGGCTAGTTTAGGTGGATGACGACGCGTCGGTTGAGTTCCCGACCCTGTCTTGAATCATTCGGGTAGCCAGGCTGATGTTCACCGAATGCTCGGCTGTGGATCCGTTGATCCGGGATGCCTTGGTTTAGCAGAAAGTGCTTAACAGAACGCACTCGTTGTTCGGATAACTTCTGGTTGTATACGTCAGTCGCCAAGTCGCAAGTATGCCCCTCAAGCACCAACTGTTTGTTCGTATTGATTACGCTACCGGCAATATCCGCAAGCTTGGCGGACATCGCTGGGGTAAGAGCCGCCGAATCGAGTTTGAAGAAAATTTCCCATGAGGTTACGGAAAGAGCAGAACCCGGCAGGGGACTGGTTTCCGGCGCTTTGTTCGTGGCGAGGGGTTTCGCATATGCCACTAGGCGTAGGCCGGTAAAAGGGTCGAACAGGGATGGGGAAGCCCAGGCACGGCTCGCTGAGCGGCAAAATCTGGCGTAAAGATTCCAGCTGCCGCCTCGCCGGATTTTTGTAAGTCCCTGTTCGGGGCCGGCAGGGTCGGTCACGGCATTGAAAGGATAGGTGTTATGCCAGTCCGCGACCCATTCCTGAACATTGCCGTGCATGTCGTAAAATCCCCACTCATTCGGTTGCTTCTGAGCAACCGGGTGGGTTCCCATTTCGGCATTGCCGACGTACCAGCCGATCTGTTCGAGGTCGGGGGCGTGGAACAGCGCTTCACCAACAGCCCCGGGCAGTTCGCCGTTGGGCAAGGCGGAAGTGGATCCGGCCCGGGCCGCATATTCCCATTCGGCTTCGGTGGGGAGGCGGTAATTGAAAGCTGGATCTCGTTCGTTGAGTCGGGCGATGAAATGTTGGGTGTCTTCCCAGGAAATCTGCTCCACCGGGCACTGGTCGCCGCAGTTGAGGAAAAAGGAGGGGTTATGGCCCATCACCGCCCGCCACTGTTCCTGGGTAATCTCGTTGCGTTGCAGGTAAAAGCCTTGGCTGATCGTAACAAGATGCTGCCGCTCGTCCTGATCCCGACCGGTCTCCGTTTCCGGGGAGCCCATGCTGAAGTCGCCGGCGGGGACGAGAAGAAACTCCATCCCGAGAGGGGTTTTCATCGAAGTCAACGGGGTGCTGCTGGTGGGAGGGGGCGGCGTATTCGTTTGCTGGATGGAGCGAGAGGCGCTGCAGCCGGTGAGCGCCAGCAGCGTTGCCAGCAGAATGAATGGGGCGAGTCTTGAGGACATGGCGCGGGTTCCTCCTTGGGGCCTGTGGTCTGGTTGTCAAATTCGGAGTGTCAGGGGGATTGGGCGTTGCCCTTTTTTTACACCTGAATACGTTCAGTTTTTTAATGCTTAGCTGTTTCCCACCATCGGTGCAAGGGAATTTTTAGGAAGCGGCATTCTCTGTTAAAATACTATTTTTTTGGCGTAATCTTTGCAAAATTCACTGAGAAAACCAATGGCCGGTATGCTTTTTTGACACCCCGCCATTTAATGAGTTCAATGGATCAGTGCCTCTAAGGAGTTTTTCATGCTCTCTCAAACGTGGGCGTTGCGCCTGCAGCAGAATGAACGGGAACTGGCCTCGGCAGAAGGCAATCTGCTGCTGGCGGGTCCGGGGCTGAAGACCCTGTACGTGACCAGTTGCTTCAACGGTGAAGGCAAAACCACTGCTGCGGTCCATCTGGCGATGGGTTTGGCCGGGCAGAGCGACAAGCGGGTTTTACTGGTGGACGGCAGTACTCGTTCGCCCCGGTTGCATGAGCTGTTCGGGGCGAAAGCGTCGCCGGGCTTGACCGACTGGCGGGCGGAAAGTGCTGCGGCCGACGACGTTTGCCAAGCGACTGAACACTCCAAGTTGTGGCTTCTGCCCCACGATGACGCCAGGGATCGAGGAGCGGCGCTCGAACAGTTGACGGCGCTGGCCGGATCCGAGACGTTGCGGAGCCGGTTTGACTACTTGATTTTTGACGGCGATTCGGTTTTGGGTTCGTCCCAAGTATCGCTGGTTGCCCGGGCTTTCGATGGGATACTGTTGACGGTGGCCTGTGAAAAGACAAAATGGGAAGTGGTACAGCAGGTTCGGGAGAAGATCGAGCAGGGCGGGGGGCAGGTTCTCGGGGTGATTCTCAATCGGCGCAAATACTATATCCCGAGGTTCTTCTATGGACGCAAATAATTCTATTCGCCGGGGTTCCAGGGGGCGCGGTTTCATGGTCAAGGTGGTTTCGCTGCTGATGGCTTTGGCCCTGCCGGTGGTTCTTGGCGGCTGTGCCGGTAAGCCGGCGGTGGTGCCCGGTCCGGAGATGGAGTTCGACAGCACCACCTTCTCCTTCGATCAGGGGACCTATCCCACCGAGCTCGGGTTGTTTTCCGACTATCGCCTGGCCCCCGGTGACCTCCTCGACGTTCTGTTCCAGTTCAGCACCTGGCAGGAGAAGGCCGATTTCAAACTGGCGGTTGACCATACCATTTCCGTTCACTTCGTGCATATCCCTGAGCTGGACCGGACCATGCCGATCCAGCCCGACGGACGTATTTCCCTCCCCTATATCGGCGAAATTTATGTGGTCGGCAAAACTGTTCCGCAACTCACCGCGGAGCTGCGCCAGGCCTACAGCAAAGAACTTCTGGATCCCGAACTGTATGTTTCCGTCGACGATTTTCAGGCCAGCATCAAGGAACTGAAAAAGGATCTGCATACCGCTCCTCGCGGTCTCAGCCGACTGGTGACGGTGCGTCCCGACGGTTATGCGACCTTCCCGCTGGTGGGGGACGTTTTCGTCGCCCATCGCACCATTCCCGAGGTCAACGACGCCCTGAATCTTCGCTATAACGAAACCCTTGCCGGGCTGCACGTCGATCTCTTCCTGGAAAAACATGCCGCTTCGCAGATTGTGATCGCCGGTGAAGTCAGGAAAGCCGGGGCCTATCCCATTGCCAAACCGATTACCGTGTTCGAGGCCCTGGCCCTGGCCGAAGGCCAGCAGCCGACGGCGGCTCTCGACGAGGTGCTGGTGGTGCGCCGGCACAACAAAAAATTCGTGGCCCATCAGGTCAACCTCAAGGAGTTGCTGGCCAAAAACGAGGGGAGCGCCTTTTTCTACCTGCGCCCCGACGATCTCGTCTATGTGCCGAAACGGGGTCTTTCCAAGGCCGCCCTGGTGATGGATGAAATCAGTCAGATTCTTATGTTCCGCGGCTGGGGGTTCAGTTTCAGTGGACCGTTGTTTGATGATCCGATTTTCGGTAACCCGGTGCCGGAATAAGGGGCGCTGTCGAGTCCGGTCAGGTTAACGCAGAAGGAATGGGGCTATGATAGTAAAGACCGAAGACTATGTACGGGATTTGACGACGATCTTCTTTGCTCAGAAGCGAATCGTGCTGTTGACGACGCTGCTCTTTACCGTGCTGGCGTTGTTGGTGGCGTTTTTGTGGCCGCCGATCTATGCCTCGGAAGGGACCATTTTCGTCAAGAGCAAAAAGCGCGAGAAAAGCCCGGAGGCTTTGGAAATCAGCCAGGGACAGAGTTCGCTGATGACGGCGGTCACCAAGGAAGATCTGGCCTCCGAGCTGAATATCATCACCTCCTATGATGTCCTCGAAAACACCTTGAAGCAGTTGGCCGCCGGTCAGCAGCTGCATGACCCGCTGGACTTGGCCGACACCATGGCTCTGCAGCGGGCGGTAGGGGCGCTCAAGGATCGTCTGGAGATCAATCTGGTGCCGAGTTCGAACATCATCGAAGTGCGCTATCTGCATCGGGATCCCCAGTATGCCCTGGCGGTGCTCCGGCAGCTCTTCGACGAGTATCTCCGTTATCGCTTCGACATTTACAACCCCACCGCAACGGAATCGTTCTACAAGAATCAGATGGTCAAGTTCAACGAGGCGATTCTCGCCCAGGAAAAAAAGTTGCTGCTGCTCAACCACGCGGCCGAAACCCCCCGCCCGGACCTGGAAATCGAAAACAATATCAGCATCAAGAAAACCCTGGAACAGCAACTGGTAGATCTGCGCAGCCAGCGGATCGAAAAGCAGCAGCAGGTGAGGCGCCTGGAAACGGCGCTAAAAGCTAAAAATCCCCAGCTATTTTCAGCACTTGGCGTGCAGGCCATTGCCACCTTGGCGGAGAAGGTCCAAGGCGTCATGCTGGAAAGAGCCGGGCTGTTGAGCCTCTACCGCGCCGACAGCCAGAAAATCCGCAATATCGATCGGCAGTTGGAGACGTCTTTTGCGGCGCTGCAAAAAGAGGTTGAAGGTTATGTCAAGGATCAGCACAGTGCCGTCGAGATTCTCGATCAGCAGATTGTTATGCTCGAAGAGCGGGTCCAAGGGCTGGTGGATCGAAACCTGGTCCTCAGCGGCCATCAGATCGAGATGCAGCGCCTGAACCGCGAACTGGATCTGGGTCGGCAGTCCCATGATATTTTCATGAAGCGTTGGGAAGAGGCGCGGATCAACAGTTCCCCGGAAGCCAACAGCCTCTTTGCCATCAACGTCCTCAGCCGCCCGACGGTTTCCGCCGCGCCGGTCTTTCCCAAGCGGGGCACCCTGATTCCCATCGGTATCCTGGCCGGGTACATCACCGGCTGCTGTTTCGCCTTTGTTCGGGAATTTTTCGACCACACCTTCAAGACGCCGGAAGACGTCAGCCGCTACGCCGCGTTGCCGACCATTTTCTCCATTCCCGAATACGAGGAGAGTTGATGCCGGGATGATGACCCTGCGCCAGGATTCCAGCAATGAATTTTCGTCCGGCGGGCGTGCCCGGAGAATGCTTTCCGGACCGGGGGGTTATCAGCCGTTCAGTCGCTGGAGCGAGAGCCTCTACAGCCTCTCCAACCTGTTGTTGAGCCTGGGCTTCATCCTTCTGTTGTCGCCGATCTTCGTGCTTTTGGCGGTGATACTCAAGATCGTTTATCGTGGCGGGCCCATTTTCTACAGCGGCGTGCGTCTTGGCCGGCACAAGCAGCAGTTCGTCATGTACAAATTTCGCACCCTGCCGGTCGATGCCCAGCAGATCATCGGCGACAGCCTGTTATCCAGCCGCCATCGGATGACCACCCCGCTGACCGAATTCCTGCGCAGTACCCGCCTCGACGAACTTCCCCAGCTGTTCAACGTCCTCAAGCGGGACATGGACTTCATCGGCCCCCGGCCCGAGCGGCCCGAAGTCTACGAAAAACTCTGCCGTCATCTCACCGGCTACGACCTGCGGTTCCGGGTTCGGCCCGGCTTGATCGGCTACTCCCAGCTTTTTACCCCGCACAGTGCGCCAAAGCGGCTGCGGGTGTTGATCGACAACAAGTACGTCAGCAAACACCGGAATATCTTCTGGGATATCGGGGTGGTTTGTTTTACCGGGGCCACGTTGCTCAAAAACTTCGTGCTGAAACTCGGAAAGGAGTTGCGGACCCTGATCAACACCCGCTTCTATCGCCGCTACCGGGAACGGCGCCGTTCCGAGCGGGTGCATCCGGCCAGGGCCCAGGCCTTTCTGCGGCAGCCTCAGGGATTGCAGCTGGTCGGTCCGATTCTGGATATCAACGACAGCTGTCTAAAGGTGGTCTGTGCCCAGGAACTGGCGGTGGACGACCTGTGCCTGCAACTGGAAATCGTGATCGACAAGGGGGGGCGCCATTATCCCAAAAAAGCCCGCTGCACGGGCCGGGTGTTCCGTCGCCATCGGCTTGAATCGCCCGCCGGATCGAGTATTTACCTGATTGAATACACCCCCTGCTCGGCGCTCAACCATTACATTATCGACCAGTACATTCTCAAAAAAAGTATTGCCTGAACGCCGACCCACACGGAGGGCGCTTATGCCGGAAACCTCGTTTGCCGTCGTCATTCCATCCTTCAACGAGGCGGAAAACATCCCCCGGGTGCTCGCGGCTCTCAGCGAAAACCGGGCGACCGCCGGTTCTTTCGAGGTAGTGGTAGTGGACAATCTTTCGACCGATGCCACGGTCGCCAAAGCTCGTGAAGCAGGCTGTCGGGTGCTGGAGAACGACAGCGGCGGTCGCTTGACGATCTCGGCGTTGCGCAATCGGGGAGCACGGGCGGTAGGCGGCGAGGTGCTGGCCTTTCTCGATGCCGACATGCTGGTTCCCGCCGATTGGCTGGCGGTCGCGGCGGCGCGTTTTGCCGGCGGCTTCCAAGGCGCCCTCGGCTTTGTCGATACGGTTCCCGCCGAGGCCAACTGGGTGGCCCGGACTTGGGGCATCCGGGCCCAGCAGGAAGTTCGTCAGGAGCGGGCCGTCGATTTTCTGCCTGGGCGCAATCTGTTGATCAGTCGTGCGGTTTTCGAAGCCTTGGGCGGTTTTGACGAGGGCCTGACCACCAATGAGGACAAGGATCTGACCTATCGGATTGCGCTGGCCGGTTATCCGGTATTGCAGTTGCCGGCGCCGCCGGTCATCCATCTCGGCTATGAAAAGAGTTTCGGCGAATTTGTCCGCAAGGAGTTCTGGCGTCAGTCGAGTACTTTAGGTTTTGCCCGCAAGCATGGCTTTGCCTGGCGGACGCTGCGCAATCCCCTGTTGAGCCTGGTTCATGTCGTGATGGTGCTGGGGGTTGTGCTCACCCTTCTCGGCGGCGCCGGCGTCGTTGCCGCCCTGTTGCTGCCGGCTTGGCTGCTGCCGTCGGCGATTATCGCCTGGCGGGGCCGGGGGGCGGCGGCTTCGGCCGGTTATCCCTGGCAGTTATTGTTGCTGACACTCACGCGTTGGAATGTCTCCGGGGTAGCCTTGCTCGCCCAGTTGGTCCGGGCTGGGGTCGGTCACTACCGGGGGAGGTCCTGAGGTGACATCCGGCGGTTATTCTCTGCCCATCGCTCAGCCGTTGCTGATGGGGCTGCTGGTGTTGGTCGGCGGCAGTGCTGCGTTGCTGCTGTGCACCCCCTACTATCTGCTGGCACCGGTGCCGGCTTTGGCCCTGCTGGTGGTGTTGCTGTTGGGATGCAAGCCGCAGCTCGGTTTCTACCTGATGCTGTTCAGTATTCCCATTGATCAATACCGGACCCTTTCGGCCACCTTCCCATCGCTGACCCTGACCAAAGTTCTGGGTATCCTGCTGGTCGCCATTCTCTGTTTCAGGGTTGTGGTGCAGCGTCAGCGCCTCCCGCTCAAATCCAAGCTCTGGGCGCCCTTGGGCCTGTTCTTGGTCGTCAATCTGCTGGCTTTTCTCTTCACCCGCTATCCTGAAACGGCCATGAACGAACTGCGGCAGATTGTCACCGCCTTGGTTTTCTTCGCCTTGGCGCTGGTCCTGATCCGCCGTCAGGATTTTTTCGGGGCGGTGCCGAAGGTTATCGTGTTGAGCATCTCCCTGGGGGCGCTGCTTTCCCTTTATGGCTACGTTTTTAATGACCCGCTCTTTGCCGTGCATGTCGATGCCGGCTCTCTCAAGCGTGGCGTCGGTGCCTCCAACGATCCCAATCTTTTTTCCCTCTCCTTGCTCTTTGCCATGCCGCTGCTGCTTCACTATGCCCTGCATGGGCGGGGACTTTGGCGGCTGCTGGCGGTCGCTTTGTTCGGCCTCAACGCTCTGGCCCTGGTATTGACCTTCTCTCGCGGTGGGGCGCTCAATTTCGCCGTTCTGCTGGCGTTACTCTTCTGGGAGCACCGCAAGTACCTGCGGCCCCGGTACATCGGACTGCTGGCCAGTACCGTGATGGCGGCGGCGATGATCACCTTGCTGCTGACCCCGGCTGCCTACTGGGAGCGGCAGCGGACGGTTACCGACACCTCGGACAGCTCGATTTCACGGCGCATGGATTACATTGTCGTCGCCTGGGATGCCTTTCGCGATCATCCCCTGCTCGGTTCGGGACCAGGAACCTTTATTGACTGCTGGGGAGAGGCAGTGGTGGCGGGCAAGGTGGAGAAAGGAGAAAGCCGCAATTACCGGCGCCCGGCGCACAACACCTATCTGGAGGTTCTGGTGGGAAGCGGGGTTCTTGGACTCGGCTTCTATCTGCTGGTCGTGCTGTGGGCGCTGCAAGCCTTTGTCCGCTCTCAAGGGGTGCTGTTGCGCGAGGGGGACGAGTCGGGGGCCTCGCTGGTGGGTGCTTTCAAGGTCGCGTTCCTTTCGGTCCTCTTCTATTTTCTGATTCTGAGCGCCTTCTACCATAAGTTTTTCTGGGTGTCTCTGGCGCTTTCCCAACTGGCGCTGCACTTCACCCCTCGCGTTGAGGTTGAGCCGTGCAGGGCTTGACGCTGGTGGGGAGCGTATGGCTTGGAATCGGCCTGGCGCTGCCGTTGCTGGTGCTGGTCGTCAATCCGCTGCTGGTCTATCTGGTGGCCCGTCGTGTGCCGTGGCGACCGATTCCGGTCGTCACGACGTTCCCCAGTGTCTCCATGATCGTCGCGGTGCATAACGGCGCCGCCCTCATGGAGACCAAGCTGGACAATGCCCTGGCCCTCGATTATCCTCCGGCCCAGCTGGAAATCATCGTCGCGGCCGATGGCTGTAGCGACGCCACCGAGGAGTTCGTGGCCCGCTATGGCGACCGCAATGTCCGGCTGCTGCGACTGGATGAGCATCGGGGTAAAACCTGGGCACTCAACACCGCAGTCGCGGAGGCCCACGGCGAACTGCTGGTCTTCAGCGACGCGGACGCCCTGCTTCCGGCCGAGTCTCTGCGGCAGTTGGTGGCCCCCTTTGCCGACTCGACCGTGGGCGGAGTTTGCGGCCAGCGGGTGATCGGCGAGCGCCACGGCGCCTTGCGCGAAGCTCAAGCCTGTTACATCGATCTCGACAGCCGTCTTAAACATTGGGAGAGCCGCCTCGGTACCCTGACGTCCAATGACGGCAAGCTCTACGCCATCCGCCGCGCGCTCTTCGTCCCCCTGCCGCCGGCGGTGACCGACGATTTGTTTCTGGCCCTGGCGGTGGTTCGCCAAGGCCGGGGGTTTGTCTTCGCCCCACAGGCCCGGGCCCTGATTCCGACCCCGTCCCGCGGCGCCGGACACGAGCTCGAACGGCGGCGGCGGATCGTTGCCGCCAGTCTCCATGGGATCCGCCTGCAAAAAGTGCTGCTCGATCCCCGGCGCTACGGCTTTTTCGCCTGGCGGCTGCTGATCAATAAGGTGTTTCGGCGCCTGCTGCCGCTGGCTTTGCTGCTGGTGATGGGGGGGACGCTGCTGTTGCTGCCCGGCCACTCTTGGGCCTGGCCGCTGCTGCTGCTGCAACTGCTCGGCTATGGCCTGGCGTTTAGCCATCTGCTCTGGCCAAAAATAGGCATTCAGCCGCCGCCCCTGCTGGGGAAAGTTTCAGCGACGGGGTTTTACGTAGCGCTGGGGGTCTATGGGACCCTTTTGGGCGTCGGGGATTTTCTGCGGGGCCGGCAGCCGGAGAAGTGGACCCCCCGCAAGACGGACGGAGTCTGAGACCCGATGGTAAAAACGCCGCTGCGGAGAAAAATCTTTTGGCTTTTGATCGGCGGTTTGTTGGCCGGTGGCGCCAGCGCTGCGGTCGAAGCCAAGAGCGGTCTGCTCGGGTTGTCATTGCCGGCGGAGTTTCAGCCCTTTGCCACGGACTCCCCCTGGAACCAGCCGCTTCCTCCGGAACCGGTACAGGACCCTGATTCGGCGGCGATGGTGGCTCAGTTGCAAAAAGTCGCCGGCAAGCTCAAGGTCGATCTGATCCAGTGGACCGTGCCACTGTTCGTGATCAATGCTGCGCAGGCACCGCCGCGGCGGGTGATTGCCGCGGAACCTCTCCATCCCAGTGTCGACCCGGACGGCGACGGCTGGGTTGAGAATCTGCCGCTGCCCGACGGCATCTGGCCCGATCCGCAGAAAGACGGCCATCTGCTGCTGGTCGATCCGCAGCAACGGCGCAGCTGGGATCTTTCTCGCGCCCAGTCTCTGCCCGACGGCAGCTGGCGGGTAACGCGGCTGGCTATCTGGGATCTCGACGGTCCCGGTTATGCCCCGGCCGATTTCGGCAAGCGCTGGTGGATGTTCGGTGCGCGCGGGACCGGCATGCCGCTGCTGGCTGGGCTGATCCGACCGGAGGAGGTGGCCGCCGGGGAGGTTCGCCATACCCTGGCCTGCGCCACCCCCATCAACCGCCGGGCCGCGTTTCCCGGCGGGCCGCTGGAGCTGTGCAGCCCGCCGGCGGCGCGCAGCGACGGCCGGTTGGATGGACCCCAGTTCCTGCCGGCCGGTGCCCGGCTGCAACTCGATCCGACCCTCGATCTCGACCACCTTGGGCTGTCCCCGGCCAGTCGGGTGGTTGCCCGGGCGATGCAGGTCTACGGCCTGATCAATGTCGACGTCGCCGATACCTTCAAACTCTATTTCCAGAATCTCGGACCCGACGGCGGGCGCTGGCGGGAGCTCGGCGACTTCCGTGATCTGGCCAACATTCCCCTCGACCGTTTCCGGGTGATTGAATGTCAGATCGTCAGCAAAATGCCGTGACCGGCACCCCGGCTCCGGTGCGCCTTCTCAACCTGCGGCAGGCGGCGGGCAGGGGTGGCGGCGCCGATACGGTGATCTGCCAGATACTGCGTCGGCTCGACCGGCAGCGTTTCACGGCCACCGCCGTCTATCTCTTCAAGCGGGGGGAGAGCATCGCACCGATAGCTGAACTGCTGCGCGAGGCGGATATCGAGCTCATCGAACTCCCCGGCGGCCGCCTCATCGACCCCTTTCAGCTCTACCGGCTGCACCGGTTGGTGCGATTGCGCCGTATCGAGATCCTCCATTGCCACGACCCCAAGGCGGACGTCTACGGTGCCTTGCTGCACCTGTTCAATCCCCGTCTGAAACTGGTTTCGACCCTGCACACCTGGCATCAGCAATCTTGGCGGTCGCGCCTCTACATCGCCCTCGATTTCTTGGCCCTGCGCTTTTTTCACCGGCGCATCGCGGTATCCCAGGACACCCGCAAACAAGCCTTGGCCGGCGGCCTCAGGGAGGTGGTGCTGATGCTCAACGGAGTCGATACCGAGTTCTGGACGCCGGGCCCCCGGGTCGAACGGCGCCCCGGTGAGCCGCTGACGGTCGGTTTCGTCGGCCGGCTGAGCCGGGAAAAGGGGGTGCGGGATTTGGTGCGGATCGCCCGTGCGGTGCTTGATCGCTACCCCGACTGCGCGTTCCTTCTGGCCGGCGAAGGGCCGGAGCGCGAGCCAGCCGAGCAGCTGGCGCAGCAGCTCGGCGTGGCGCCGCGGCTGCGGTTTCTCGGGCGGTTGGCAAAGGCCGATCTGCATACCTTTTACCAGCGCCTCGACCTGTTGCTGATGCCTTCCTATTCGGAAGGGGTGCCGATCGCCATGCTCGAGGCGATGTCCATGGGGGTGCCGGTGGTGGCGACCCGGGCCGGAGGGATCGGCGAGGTTTTGACAGACGGGGAAACGGCGCTGCTGACCGCGGTGGGAGATAGCGAGGGGTTGGTGCGGCAGATCGTCGCCTTGATCGAAGCTCCGGTGCGGGCCGTCGAGCTGAGCCGCCGTGCCCGGGAGCTGGTGCGTACCCGTTATGGATTGGCCGGGCGGGTACGGGAGTTGGAGAGGATCTATCTGGAGCTGCGGGGAGGGCGCTGATGGCGGATCAGCCGTCCGGCCCCCTGGTCGGAACCATTGCCCGTTATGCGTCCAGCAACCTGTTTCGGCAGGTGCTAGGGGTGGTCAACGCCTTTCTCAAACCCAAGCTCCTCAGCCCCGAGCTCTTCGGCCTCTGGAATCTGCTCAGCCTGATTCCCAACTACGCCCAATATATTCACCTCGGTTCCCGCTCGGCGTTACGCTACCAGATTCCCGCCAATCGGGGAAGGCCTCGCGAGGCGGAGAATGGCGGCCTGATCGGGGCGGTCTATTACGGGACGCTGGCCTTAAGTCTTTTGCTGGCGGCGGGACTGCTGCTCGCCGCCGTCTGGCTGCCGCTGGCAACGGCGGCCCAGGTCGGGCTGGCGACCATGGCGGCAGTAGTGCTGCTGACTTGGTATTTCGATTTCCAGGTCACCCTGCTCAAGGCGACGGAGCAGTTCCGCCTGCTTGGCACCGTGAATTTCTTTCAGGCCGGTCTGCTCAGCCTCCTCAACCTGGTACTGATCCTGGCCTTGGGCCTTTATGGCCTCTATGCCGCCCTGCTGATCAGCAGCCTCGCCGGGGTCGGCTACATCCGTGCCCGTTACCGACCGCCACGTTTTGCTCCCTATCGGCACCGGGTTTTTCTGGAACTGGTGCGGACCGGGTTGCCGATCATGGCCTTCAGCATGAGCGCTCTACTGATCCGCACCGCCGACCGTTTTCTCATCGCCGGTTTTCTCGGTCTGGAGGCGCTGGGTTATTACGGCATCGCTACCATGGCCTTCAACCTGCTCATGCAGATCCCCGGGGCCTCCCGGGAAGTGCTGGAGCCGAAGCTGATGCAGGCTTTCGCCCATGGGGAGAGCGAGGCGCTGCTAGGCGAGTACCTGGTCCAGCCCCTGCTGGTCATGGCCTATGTTGTTCCGGCACTGCTCGGCACTGCCATCTTACTTCTGCCGGGGGCCGTGACCTGGTTGTTGCCCCGTTATCTCGCGGGGGTTCCGGCCGCCCAGCTGTTGTTGGTCGGCGGTTACTTTCTGGCCCTGACCTACGTCCTGCGCGGCGTCATTGTTGCCCAGGGGCAGCAGTGGGCAGCCGCCTTGCTGACTCTGGCAGTCACCGGCGCCAATCTCGGCGCCGGGTTGCTGCTGCTCAGGCTGGGGCTGGGACTGCCTGGTGTGGCTCTGGCCAGTGGTGGTTCCTTCCTTCTGCTCTTTCTCCTCCAGTGGTGGCTGGTGCGCCGGCGGCTGACGGTGCCACTGCCTCTGGCGCTGACGGATCTGGCTTGGCCCCTGGTGCTGCCGGTTGTGGCCGGCGCTGCGCTGCTCGCCCTGAGTTCCCGGTTGCCTGGGCCGCTTCTCGTCTCCGGCGGGATTGGGGCACTCCTCTATGGGCTGCTGTGCTGGTTTTATTACAACCGGGCGGCCCGGCGCTACGGATACTTCCCTCGCCTGGCGTTGCCGGTGCGCAAACCGAAACCCTGAGCGCAGTGATGAGGTTGGAGGCGTCCCCATGATATCGGCTTATTTCTGCATCAAAAACTTGGTTGCCCTGCATCTCGACGAGGTGGACCCGCTCTGTGCTGAGCCTTTCTGCAAAAGCTGGAGCCGCTGGCGGCAGGAGTCGCCGGCAACCGCCGCAGTGACGGTGCGGATGACTTCGGTGGGCGGGTTTCCGGCCCTGGGTGAGGCGCCGCGTCAGTTCGATCCCAATGCGCCGTTTCTGGTTCGGGAGCGGCAAGACGGAAACGGCTGGGTGATCTTTTTCCACCGAGGCGAGCCCGACATTTTTCTGCGCCTGGGGGAAACCATTGAGGTTGGTTATCGACCCCGCCCCCGCCAGGCCGGAAAACTCTATAAACTCTTGCTGTTTGTTCTGCAATTGGCCCTGGCGCGCTGCGAGGCGATGTTGATCCATGGTGCGGTCGTGGTCCGACAGGAACAGGCGCTGCTGCTGACCGGCCCCGAAGATACCAAGAAGACCACGTTGCTTCTGGCTTTTCTGCGGGACGGCTGGGATTTTCTCAGTGACGACCTGTTTCTGCTGCACGACGGCCGCGCCCATCTCTTTGCTACCGAGATTCCGCTGCGCGAACATCACTTCGCGGCCCTCCCCTGGCTGCAAAAGCGGCTCCCCGAGGCCGCGTCTTTCCGGCGCCGGGCCCGGCGCAACCGGCGTTTGCAGGTCTGGGGGCGACGCTTGCCCTCCTACTGCTTTCCGCTAGTGAGCCGTTTCTGCCCCGACCCTAGCTTGGTGGTGCCGGTCGAACGGTTGTTTCCGGATAGGGCCCGTGTCGCCGCAGCGCCCTTGAGCGGAATGCTGCTCCTCGCTCTGGGGGAAACCCTCCGGGCGGCACCCCTCGACCCGGCGGCAGCTGTGGCCCGGATCGGCCATATGCAACGGCTGCTCTTTACCGATTTTCTGGTGCTGGAAGAGTTGCTGGTCATCTACGGGCATATGGTCCCGGTCCCTTATGAGCGGATCCTGGCGGCCAACCTGGCGGCGCTTCCCAGCTGCAACCTGGCTCTGCCGGTGGACGGCGACCCGGTTGTCGTCAGCCGTTTCGCTCTTGATCAGGCGGCCGCGCTGCTGGCTGCCGCCCCCACCGGGTAACCGACTCCCTATGCCCCCGCAAGGAGCTGCCGCCATGTGCCGTACCAGTGTCATCATCCCGACCTACAACCGCCCCCAGGAACTGACCGACTGCATCGCTTCGCTACTCCAGCAGACAGAGCTCCCTTTCGAAATCATCGTTATCGACGACGGGAAGCTCCCCGCCGTTCCCTTCGAGGCCGAGTGCCGTCAGGCGGGGATCGTCTGTCGCTATCTGCGGAAGGCCAGCCCCGGCCTTACCGAGTCGCGCAATGCCGGGATTCGCATGGCCGATGGGGACATCCTCTTTTTCCTCGACGACGATGTGGTGTTGCGTCCCGACTACCTTGAAGCGATTCTGCAGGTTTATCGGGATCATGCAGGGGAGCGGCTCGGGGGGGTCGGCGGGTTGATTGAGAACACCCCGCCCTTGCGCCGCCGCGACTACCTCAAGCGGGGCGTGGAGTTGCTCTTTCTCGCCTATGGGTTCAGCGAGGGAAAGGTGCTGCCTTCGGGCTTCTGTGTGCAGTTCGGAGAAACCCCCTTCCCGATCCGCCAGGTCAAGCAGGTCGATTTTCTGATGGGCGGGGTCTGCTCTTTTCCCCGTCGGATTTTCGACGAGTTCACCTTTACCGATCGCTATCGGCGCTTTGGTCTTGGCGAAGACAAGGATTTCACTCTGCAGGTGTCGGCGCGGTATCCCCTCTACGTAACCCCCAAGGCGCAGCTCCTGCACCTGGAAGCTCCGGCCATGCGTCCGGACAAGCGTCGCTGGGGGCGGCTTTTTCTGTTAGGAAATTTTTTATTGTTCAAAAATCACGTCTGCAAAAATCCTTGGCAATGGCTGTTTTTCTGGTATGCGACCTTCGGTTATGTACTGGCCCGGATGCTGGCACTGCTGGTCTTTCCTAATCGGGGTAAGCTGGAGCAGTTGCTGGGCACGTTCGATGCGATCCGAGCTATTGCCAATCGGGAGGTCGTCTTGTCCTAGGCTGAGTCGCTGCTGGACTTTCCATAGGGGTTTTTGTATGGTTTAAAAAATCGTTACCGCGTTGTTTTTCCCAAGCCGTGAAGGCGCGGATCCTGGAGGATTAATTTGAGCCGTCCCATGGAAATGAAGGAACTGACCATCCCCGAAGTGCTGCCGCTTTTGCCGGTGCGGGACATCGTGGTCTTTCCCTATATGATTCTGCCCCTTTTTGTCGGACGCGATAAATCGATCGCCGCCGTCGATGCCGCCCTTTCCCGCGACCGGCTGATCTTTCTCGCCAGCCAGAAGGATGTCTCCAAGGAGGAGCCGGAACCCGACGACATCTATCCGGTCGGTACGGTGGCGATGATCATGCGCATGCTCAAGCTCTCCGACGGTCGGGTCAAGGTGCTGGTGCAGGGGATGGCCAAGGCGCGGTTGACCGGCTTCTCCTCGGTCGATCCCTATTTCGCGGCGCGGGTCGAGCGGCTGGAAGAGTCGCGCCTGGCGGAGCCGACCCTGGAGACCGAGGCGCTGATGCGCATGGTCCGCGACCAGCTTGCCCAGCTCATGCAGCTGGGCAAGAATTTCCCTCCGGAAGTCTCGGTGGTTCTGGACAATATCGAGGACCCCGCCAGCCTCGCCGATCTGATCGCCAGCAATCTCGGGCTCAAGGTCGCCAAGGCCCAGGAACTGCTGGAGGTGGTCGATCCCCTGGAACGGTTGCGCAAGGTCAAGGATGTGCTGGCCAACGAGCTGGAAGTGGCGACGGTGCAGAACCGCATCCAGAGCCAGGCCAAGGAGGAGATGGGCAAGAGCCAGCGGGAGTATTACCTGCGCGAGCAGTTGCGGGCGATCCAGGCCGAGCTCGGCGAGGCCGATCCCCGCGCCGAGGAGATCGCCGAACTGCGTCAGAAGCTGGAGGAGGCGGGGCTGCCGAAGGAAGCGCGGGCCGAGGCCGACAAGCAGCTGCGGCGGCTGGAGACTACCCATCCCGAGGCCGCCGAGTATTCCATGCTGCGCACCTACATGGACTGGCTGGTCGATCTTCCCTGGAGTCACGCCACCCGCGACAATCTCGATCTGAAAAAGGCCCGCAAGGTCCTCGACGAGGACCATTTCAACCTGGAAAAGGTCAAGGAGCGGATTCTCGAATTCCTCGCCGTGCGCAAGCTGAAGAAAGACATGAAGGGGCCGGTCCTCTGTTTCGTTGGTCCGCCGGGGGTGGGCAAGACCAGCCTCGGCAAATCCATCGCCCGCGCCCTCGGCCGCCAGTTCGTGCGCGTTTCCCTGGGCGGGGTACGGGACGAGGCGGAGATTCGCGGCCACCGCCGCACCTACGTCGGCGCCCTGCCCGGGCGGGTCATCCAGAGCATCAAGCAGGCCGGCACCTGCAATCCCGTCTTCATGCTCGACGAGATCGACAAGATCGGCGCCGATTTCCGCGGCGATCCCTCGGCGGCGCTGCTGGAACTTCTCGATCCCGAGCAGAACCACGCCTTTTCCGATCACTATATCAATCTGCCTTTCGATCTGTCGAAGGTCCTCTTCATCGCCACCGCCAATGTCCTCGACCCCATCCCCTCGGCCCTCAAGGACCGCCTGGAAGTGATCCGGCTGTCGGGCTACAGCACCGAAGAGAAGCTCTCCATCGCCACGCGCTACCTGATTCCCCGGCAGCTCAAGGAGAACGGCCTGAAGCCCAGGGACGCGCGTTTTTCCGAAAAGGCGCTGCTCAAGCTCATCACCGAGTACACCCTGGAGGCCGGGCTGCGCAACCTGGAGCGGGAGATCGGCAGTGTCTGCCGCAAGATTGCCCGGCGCTTCGCCGAGGGGAACAAGAAGCCGGTGCTGGTTTCAGAGACGGCGGTCGCCGGCTTCCTCGGCCCGCCCCGTTTTCTCCCCGAGGAGGAGCTGCGCGAGAGCGAAATCGGGGTGGCGACGGGGCTGGCCTGGACCGAGGTCGGCGGCGAGATTCTGCTGGTCGAGGTCAGCACCATGAAGGGCAAAGGCGATCTGACCATGACCGGGCATCTCGGCGACGTCATGAAGGAGAGCGCCCAGGCGGCTCTTTCCTATGCCCGCGCCCACGCCGCCGAGCTGGGGATCGACGCCAACTTTCTGGAGGGGACGAGCGTTCACATCCACGTCCCGGCCGGGGCCATTCCCAAGGACGGCCCAAGCGCCGGGGTGACCATGGCCACCGCCCTGATTTCCGCCCTCTCGGGGCGCCGGGTGAGCAAGGACGTGGCTATGACTGGCGAGATCACCCTGCGCGGCAAGGTGCTGCCCATCGGCGGTCTCAAGGAGAAGGTCCTGGCGGCGGTGCGGGCGCATATCGGCACCATCGTCATTCCCGAGCGCAACGTCAAGGATCTGGAGGAGATTCCTCCCCATCTCCGTAAAAAGGTACGTTTCATCAAGGCCACGACCATGGATGAGGTGCTGGCGGCGGCTTTGGAAGATCCCGCATGAAACTTGCCGAACTGGGAGAATTCGGCTTCATTGAGCGCATCCGCCGAGCGGTCGCCGGCGCTCCCGGTGTTGTTCTGGGAATCGGCGACGATTGCGCGGTGCTGGAGATGCCCGCCGGGGAACGGCTACTGACCAGCACCGACCTGCTCATCGAACAGATCCACTTCCGCCGTGAGTGGATCGATTCTTATCGCCTCGGGCGCAAGAGCGTTTCCGTCAACGTCAGCGACATTGCCGCCATGGGCGGCACCCCCCGCCATCTCTATCTCGGCCTCGGCATCCCCGCCGACCTGCCGGTCGAGGAACTCGATGCCTTTATTTCCGGCTTTCTTTCCGCCTGCCGCGACTACGGAGCGACCCTGGTCGGCGGTGATACCTGTCGCTCGCCGGGTCCGCTGCTGATCTCCGTAACCGTGGAAGGATCGGCGCCGGCAGCCGAAGTTGTGAGTCGCCGGGGGGCTCGGCCCGGCGACGGTCTCTACGTGTCCGGCACCCTCGGCGACAGCGCCTTGGCCCTGCGTCGGCTGCTGGACGGCAGTCGTCCCGACGACGTATCGGCCGCCCGTCACCACGATCCCCGCGCCCAGGTCGAACTGGGGCGGGCCCTGGCTGCGGCGCGCCTGCCGACGGCGATGATTGACCTCTCCGACGGTTTGCTCGCCGATCTCGGCCACATCCTCGAAGCTTCCGCCGTCGGTGCTGAAATCGAGATCGCGTCCATTCCTCTTTCCCCCGCCTTTCGAACAGCTCTGGCCGAGGCGCCGGAGCTCATCGAGCTGTCCCTCTCCGGAGGGGAGGATTATCAACTGCTTTTCACCGTACCGCCCACGCGGGAAGGGGAGTTGGCGGCAATTTCCACCGCTCTCGGACTGCCTCTGACCCGCCTCGGTACCGTGACGGCGGAACCGGGGCGGCTTTGGCTGCGTCGCCCTGACGGTGACCGCGTCGCGGCGACGCCCAAGGGCTTCAACCATTTTTCCTCGTTGGGATGACGGGAGGCCGGCGGTGAGTGGCGCAAAGGATCGGCCGGAGCGGGGCGAAGGGGATTTCCCGGAAGAGGCCTTCGCCGAGGTTCGTGCCCTGCTGCTGGAACGGGCCGCTTTCGATCTTGGTCATTACAAGGACGGCTGCATCCGTCGCCGGGTCGCCCGCCGCGCTCGCGCCTGCCGCTGCGCAGCCGCCGCCTATCCGGCGCGGCTGCGGGACGATCCGGGCGAGGCCGAGGCGCTGCTGGCGGCGCTGACCATTCATGTTTCCCAGTTCTTTCGCAACCCCTCGACCTTTGACCATTTGCGTCGGCGGGTGCTTCCAGAGCTGATCGAGCGCGCCCGGCGCACGCGGCGCGGCGAACTGCGTCTCTGGTGTGCCGGTTGCGCCGGGGGAGAAGAACCCTATTCCCTGGCTCTGCTGTCGCGGGAACTGGCGCCGGCCGAGCTTCCCCTGTCGCTGCTCGCCACCGACCTCAGCCCGGCGATTCTGGAACGGGCGCGGGCGGGGCTCTATGAGCCGGCGCGGCTGACCCAGGTGCCCCTGGAACTGCGGGAGCGCTATTTTCGCGTCGAGGGGCAAGGGTTCCGGCTCAATCACGAGATCCGGCGCATGGTGCGTTTCCGCCGCCAGGATCTCCTTGCCCCGGAGGAGTATCCCCGCGCCGATCTTATCCTCTGCCGAAATGTTCTGATCTACTTTTCCCGGGCCGAGCAGGAGCGGATCATCGATCGTTTCGCCCGGGTCCTGTCGCCGGGGGGCTTTCTCGTCATCGGTCGGGCAGAAAATCTTTTTGGCCCCGTGCGGAATCAGTTCCGTGGGGAATTCCCCCGGGAGCGGATCTATCGCCGGCTGGAGGATCATTCGGCGTCAGTGCCGCAAGGAGTGGAGCGATGCGTGTAGAGATCAGTTACAAGTTCATCGTCGGGTTCATCGTGGTGGTCGCTTCCATCGTTGCGCTTAACCTGCTCGTTCCCCATCTGGGGATACCCGAGGCCTGGCGTCAGCTCTTCACCGTCGCCTGCGCCATTCTCGTCGGACTGCTCTTCGGCTGGTTCTTCTCTCGTCGCTTCTCCACCAATATCCGGATCATCAACGCCAGTGCCGAATCCCTCGGCAACGGCGATCTGAGCATGCCGGTCGTCCTGCCGGAGACCGCCTTTCCCGATGAAACCGGGGATCTCGCCGCTTCCCTCAACCGGGTCATCGACAGCCTGCGCGTTCTGGTCGGCGCCATCCGCGCCTCGTCGGTCACGGTCGCCGAATCGGCCCAGGGTCTTTCGGCAACATCCGAACAGATGAGCACCTCCTCCCACGAAATCGCCCGGGCCATTGAGCAGATCAGCCGCGGGGCGGAGACCCAGGCAGAGATGGTCGAGAAGAGTTCCACGCTGATCAAGGAGATGGCCGCTTCCATCGAAGTGATCGCCGCTTCGGCGAGCAAGGCCTCTCAGTCGGCCAACGCTACCGCCGCCACCGCTCAGCGTGGCGGCCAGCTCTCCCAGGCGACCATCGGGCGTATGAAACAGGTGCTGGAGAATGTCGAGCGTAACGGCGAGCAGATAGCGTCCTTCGGTCTCCAGGTGCAGAAGATCGGCAAGATCGTCGAGGTCATCACCGGCATCGCCGGCAAGACCAACCTGCTCGCCCTGAACGCCACCATCGAGGCGGCCCGGGCTGGGGAATACGGGCGCGGCTTCGCGGTGGTCGCCGAGGAGATCCGCAAGCTGGCCGATTCCACCGAGGCTTCGGCGGCCGAAATCACCCAGCTCATCGAAACGATCCGCGAGGAGGCGGGCAAGGTACAGGAGTCGATGAAGACCAGCATTCAGGATCTCGACGCCGGCCGGGCGGCGGTCGACGACACCGGCCGGGCCTTCGAGGCGATCATCGGCGCTGCCCTGAACACCCAGTCGAAGACCGTGGCCATCAGCGAAATGGCGCAGAAACAGACCGACGGCGCCGCCGGCATGGTCGCCGCCGTCGAGGAGATCGCCCGCGTCGCCGAGGACAACGCGGCGGCGACGGAAGAGGTTTCGGCGGCGACCGAGGAGCAGACCGCTTCCATGGAAGAGATGGCCGAAGCCGCCCAGGGGCTCTCCGAACTGGCGGAAGAGCTGCTGGAGGCGGTAGAGCGTTTCCGTCTGGAGAGCGCGAAGGTCTGAGCGGATCATGGAACAGCTTCTCTCCTTTCGCCTCGGCGGTGAACTCTATGGCCTGGAAATCGCCCATATCCAGGAAATCGTCGAGGCGCCGACCCTGTACACCATCCCCCGGGCCCCGGAGGCGATGTCCGGCGCCCTCAACTTTCACGGCAGCATCCTGCCGGTTCTCGACCTCGCCGCCTATCTCGATTTCGCGACGGGCAAGCAAGATGCCCGCGTTCTCGTGCTCGTGCCGACGGTCGCGCAGCTGGTCCTGGCGGTGACGACCCTGTGCCGGGTCGTCCCTTTCGTGTCGGGAGAGCTGCTGCCGACCTGCGCGGAGCAGGCCCGGGCCGCCTGCGTTCGTGCGGTCCTTGAGCAGGAGGGGGAGATGATCAATCTGCTCGATCTCAAAAGATTGCTGGAACGGCTGGAAAGATCTTGAATTGGAAAGGAATAGCGGTGTGGGATTGCGGGTTCTGATTGTCGATGACGCCCTCTTCATGCGCGGCATGCTCAAGGATTTTTTCATCAAGGGCGGGCACGAGGTGGTCGGCGAGGCCGCCGACGGCCGCGAGGCGGTAGCGCAGTACCGGCGCCTGCGTCCCGATCTGGTGACCATGGATATCGTCATGCCGCAGGTCGGCGGCCTTGAAGCGCTGGCGGAGATCCGCCGCGAGGATCCCGAGGCCTGCGTCGTCATGTGCAGCGCCATGGGCCAGGAGGCGTTGATCCTCGAAGCGGTGCGAGCCGGCGCCCGGGATTTCATCGTCAAGCCTTTCAGCGAAGAGAAGGTGCTGGAAACGGCGCGGCGCGTCACCCGACGCGCCTAGGCGGCAGGCAAAGAGGGAACAGGGCGGCGATGGTCATCGACATGTCGAAGTACCACGATATGTTTCTCTCCGAGAGCCGGGAGCATCTTCAGGCTATGGGGCGGCTGCTGGTCGAACTGGAGAAGTCCCCCGCCGATCGGGAGGGGCTCGACGCGCTCTTTCGCGAAGCCCACTCCATCAAGGGGATGGCCGCGTCCATGGGCTACCGCGCCACCGCTGAGCTGGGGCATCATCTGGAGGATTTTCTCGCCGGCATCCGCGCCGACGGCAGGATTCGGCCGGAGGCCATCAATCGGCTGCTGGCCGGGGTCGACCTGCTTGAAGGTTTGATCGACGATCTTGCCGCAGCGCTTCCGGAGCGGGATGTGTACGCTTTCATCGCGGGTTCTGGGACCGTTCAGCCTTCCGTCGCGCCGGTGCCACAAGAGCCCGACAGCGGTTTCCAAGAGGGGAAGCCGGTTCCGGCGGCGAGCAGCGAGGAGATCCTGAAGATCGTCGTCGAACTGGTTTTGGAAGCGGTGGCTCCCGCCGCCCGCGCCCTGCTCATGCTGCGGGAGCTGGCCGGGCAGGGAGCGGTGCTCGACGCCGACCCGGACGAGGGTCAACTGATGCAGGGCGGGGCGGTACCGCGCCTGGAGCTGCGCCTGAAGAGTCGGCGGACGCCCCAGGAGGTCAAGGATCTGCTCCTGGACATGCCCGACGTGGCCCGGGTCTCCTGCGTGGTCGAGCGAGTCCGGTCGGAGGCGCGCCCAAACCGGGAGCGGACGGTGCGGGTGCGCACCGGCCTGCTCGACCAGTTCATCAATCTCACCGGCGAACTCGTCACCAACCGTTACATGTTGCAGGCCGCCTACAACGAAGGGCGCGATCAGGACTTGCGCGAGGGGCTGGAGCGCCTGACCCGGTTGATTACCGATCTTCATCACCATGTGCTGCAGGCGCGGATGATGCCGCTGGCGAGCATCACCGGGCGGCTGCCGCGCATGGTTCGCGAGCTTGAACAGCAGACCGACAAGGCGATTGCCCTGCGCATCGTCGGCGAAGAGGTCGAGCTCGACCGCTCGATTCTCGAAGCTTTGGCCGATCCGCTGATGCACCTGGTGCGCAACGCTGTCGATCATGGAATTGAGGAGCGCGGCGAGATTCAGATCCGCGCCGGGCGGGAAAAGGATCTGGTTCTGGTCGAGGTGCGCGACGACGGGCGCGGCCTCGACGCCGAGGCGATTCGGCGCAAGGCGGTGGCCGCCGGGCTCCTTTCGCCGGGACAGGCGCGGGGGATGGCCGAGCGCGATCTTTTTCCGTTGATCTGTCTGCCCGGTTTCTCGACCCGTGCCGAAGTGAGCGAGACCTCCGGGCGCGGTGTCGGCATGGATGTGGTCAAGGCGGTGACCGAGCAGTTCGGCGGCACATTACAGATCGCCTCGGAACGGGGGCAGGGAACGAGCATTCAGCTGCGGTTACCCCTCTCGGTGGCGATCATCCGCCTGCTCCTGGTAGAGTGCGGCGGCGAGCTGCTGGCCCTGCCCATCACCCGGGTGCTGCGCATCCTGGAACTGACGCGATCGGAGGTTCGTTCCTCGGGGCGGCAGATGGTGGTGCCGCTGGACAACGAGCTGGTGCCGCTCCTTTCCCTGCGGCGGATGCTGCGGCAACCGGCGCAGCCCGTTGCCGGGACGATCCCGGTGGTGGTCAGCGAGGTGCGCGGGCGCAAGATCGCCCTGGTCGTCGACCGCCTGGTCGGACAGCGCGAGGCCTTCGTCAAAACCCTGGCCTTTCCCCTCAATCGCATCGCCGGGGTGAGCGGCGCCACGATCCTCGGCGACGGCCGCATTGTCTTTATCATCGATCCCCAGGGCCTGCTCGACGAGGGGACGGCGCCCGGCGGGCGAAGCGGAGTTACGCCATGAATCTTTCGACTCTCAGCCCGACGCAACTCGATACCTTGAAGGAAGTGAGCAATGTCGGCATGGGCCACGCAGCCAGCGCCCTTTCGCAGATGCTGAGCACGCCCATCGACGTGCGGGTGCCGCGTATCGCTCTGGTCGAGATTGGCGACATCCCCGAAGTGGTCGGCGGCGCCGAGGCGGAGGTGGCGGGCATCCGGCTGGCCATGAACGGCCCGGTTCAGGGCACGTTGCTGCTGGTCTTCCCCGGCGACAGCGCCCGGCGCTTGCTGGGGCGCTTGCTCGCCGGACGCGGGGGGGAATCCCTGGACGAGTTGGCGGTTTCGGCCCTCAAGGAGGTGGGCAACATCCTTGCCTCGGCCTACCTCGTCGCTCTCGGCGGGTTTCTCGGCCTGCCGTTGCTTCCTTCCGTTCCCCAACTGGCCTGGGACATGGCCGGCGCGGTCCTCGACGAGATTCTCTGCGAGTTGGGGGCGGCGGGGGAGCAGGCTCTGCTGATCGAGACCGAATTCCACGGCGAGGTGCCCCTCTCCGAAGTGGTTCGCGGGCACTTTCTGATCCTGCCTGATCCCGCCACGTTGCAGGTGATCCTTTCCGGCGCCGCCGGTGTCCGTAAAGCCTGAGCCGCCCGGCGCCGAAATTCCCGTAGCTCCGCCCCCCTCTCTTCTGCTATCCTGCGCCGTTGCATGCGCCCCTAGGCGGACAACCCGTTGAACATGACTTACCGGAGGATAAAAATGAAACAACGACTGCTTGTGGCTTTGCTTTGCTGGGTGACCCTCTCGGGGTCGGCCTGGGCGGAAGAGGCGGGGGTCGCCATGAGCGACGTGATCCGTGCCGTCGAGGAACCGTTTAAGGCGAGCGCGTCCAAGGATCTCGCCATTCGCGACTTTGAGGCCGACTTTTTTCAGGAATCCCGCATCGTTTCCCTCGACCGGGTGCAGAACGGGAGCGGGCGGGTGCTGGTGAAGTTCGATCATAGGTCGGGGGATCAGGCGTCGAAGGCCCGCTTCCGCTGGAACTACGACCAGCCCACCACCCAGGAGATCGTTTCCGACGGCGAAACCGTCTGGGTCTACCTGCCGGACAACAACCAGGTGATCCAGTCGGATATCGAGCAGGCCACCCAGTCCCGCTCCGATGACCCGGTGACCTTCCTTACCGGCCTCGGCAACCTCTCTCGGGATTTTCAGATCGGCTGGGCCGAGCCGAACCGCGACCCGGACGGCCATTTCATCCTCGAACTGCGCCCTCGGCGCGCCTCGCCACTGATCCAGCGCCTGCTGCTGGTGGTCAACCGCGAGGCGGTGGCCCCTGCCGGGCAACCGGCCCGCGCCGGTGGCATCTTTCCGCTGCTCTCAAGCACCGTCTTCGACCCCAGCGGCAATTCGACCATCATCGAATTCAGCGCCCCCCGGGTGAACGGGGGCATCCCCGACAGCACGTTCCGCTTCATCCTCCCCGCCGGGGTAGAGGTGATACGGCCTGCCAGCGAAGGGGGTTTTTGACGACGGCTGATGAAAAACGCCCATCTGCGGCGTTACCCTCATTCTCGTCGCTGCGACGTACCTTACAGGTACGCCTCACTCCGCGAATTTCGGGGGCCTTGCATCTGGGCCTTTTTGATCAGCCTTAGGCGATAATGGTTTTTCAGCAGGGTCCATCGATTTCGCGTATCTGCTGTTGACAACCGCCCCGCTTCCGTCAGGAGGCGGGGCGGTTCCGTCGGCGTCGGCATTTAAGCTTTTCATCCCCGTCGCAGTTGTGTTACAAGCTATTGATTCGGCGGGATTGTTGTCTTTCGCCGGAGATTTTTTCCGCAGGAGGAGAGTGAACCATGCCCAGTTTCGACATCGTCTCCAAGGTCGACATGCAGGAGATCGACAACGCCGTCAACCAGACGCGCAAGGAGATCGACCAGCGTTTCGATTTCAAGGGGACACACAACGAAATCAATCTCGAAAAGGACGCCATTGCCTTGCTCGGCGCCGACGACTACAAGCTCGACGCGGTGATCGACGTGCTCAAGGGCAAGCTGGTACGGCGCAACGTCTCGCCCAAGTGCCTCGACTACGGCAAGAAAGAGCCGGCCTCGGGGGGCGCGGTGCGGCAGCGGGTCGCCATCGTCCAAGGGGTCTCCACCGAGAAGGGGAAGGAGATCGTCAAGTTCATCAAGGAGACCAAGCTCAAGGTCCAGGCCCAGATCATGGAGGATCAGGTGCGGGTCACCGGCAAGAAGATCGACGACTTGCAGGAGGTTATCCAGGCCGTCAAGGGACATGACTTCGGCGTCGAGCTGCAATTCGTCAATATGCGGGCATAAACCCAGGAAAAAGGAGAAAGGAAAAAGGAAAAAGGATGAACCCTTTTTCCTCGATCCTTTTTCCTTTTTCCTGATTTCCGAAGGAAATCCCCTTGAACAAACTGAACGTAAGTCTGGTCAGCCTCGGCTGTCCGAAAAATCTGGTTGACGCCGAGGTCATGCTCGGCCATCTGCCTACCGATCGCTTCCGGATCGTCACCGACGAAACCCAGGCCGACATCATTATCGTCAACACCTGTGCCTTCATCAGTGACGCCCAGGAGGAGTCGGTCGACACCATCCTCGAAGTGGCCGACCACAAAAAGCATGGACGTTGCCAAATGCTGGTGGTCAGCGGCTGCCTGCCCCAGCGTTACGGCGAGAAACTGGCCGCCGAGTTGCCCGAGGTCGATCTCTTCGTCGGCACCGCCGATGCTCCCCGTCTGGTCGCCCTGCTTGACGCGCAGTTGAAACGGCGCGAGCAGATCACCGCCATCAGTCGGCCCGATTTTCTTTACGATCACACCACGCCCCGGGTCAGATCCTCCCCTTTCTACTCGACCTACGTGAAGATCGCCGAGGGTTGCGACAACCACTGCTCTTACTGCGTCATCCCCCGGCTGCGTGGCTCCTTGCGCTCGCGAAGCATCGACTCGATCGTCGCCGAGGTCCGTCGTCTGACCGCCGACGGGGTCAAGGAAGTCAATCTTATCGCCCAGGACATCACCGCCTACGGCGCCGACCGCGACGACGGCGCCCGGCTCGAAGGCCTGCTGCGCGAACTGGTGAAGATCGACGAGCTGCGCTGGCTGCGCCTGCTCTACGCCTACCCCGACGGTATCAGCGACGAATTGATCGAGCTCATCGCCAGCGAAGAGAAGATCTGCAACTATCTCGATCTTCCCTTTCAGCATGTGGATGACGCCATCCTCAAGCAGATGAACCGGCGCATCGACGAGGCTTCCATCCGCTCCCTGATCCGCCGCCTGCGCGAACGTATTCCCGATCTGACCCTGCGCACCTCCTTTATCGTCGGTTTCCCCGGCGAGACCGAGGAGCAGTTCGCCAAGCTGCACGAGTTCGTCAACGAAGGGCTCTTTGAGCGGGTCGGGGTTTTCCGCTACTCCCGGGAAGAGGGGACGGCGGCCGCCACCATGGAGGGGCAGGTGCCCGAGCGGATCAAGAAATCCCGTTACGCCAAGCTGATGAAATCCCAGCAGCGCGTCTCCTTTCGCAGAAACCGGGCACTGGTTGGGCGGGTCGAGCCGGTGCTGGTGGAGGGCTACAGCGAGGAAACCGAACTGTTGCTGCGCGGACGCTGCATCTGCCAGGCGCCGGACATCGACGGCCAGGTCTACATCACCGCCGGAAACGCCGAAATCGGCGACATCGTCGACTTGCGCATCACCGATTCTTCGGATTACGACCTGATCGGCGAGATCGTCGAGGACTGAGCCTTGTCTCGTTCGCGCCTCTTCGCCCTGGGGCTGGTGATCCTCCTGTCGGCACTGGCTCTGTTCGGCCGGCGCGGGGAAGAACCCGGCGAGTTTCGCCGCGCCCGGGTGCTCATGGGGACGGTGGTGGAGGTTACCCTTCTTGACGGCGGGGCAAACGTTGATGCGGAGGCGGCGATGGCGGCCGCCTTCAGCGCCATGGCCGAGGTCGAGGCGCGCATGTCGGCCCATCGCGACGACAGCGAAACGGCACGACTCAATGCCGCCGCCGGGCCTCTGGAGGTTTCCGCCGCGACCGCCGACTTGCTGGCGCTGGGGCTGCGGGTGGCGGCGGCGAGCGGCGGCGCCTTCGACCTGACCCTGGGCCGGCTCAAGACGCTTTGGGGCTTCGCTGGGGACGCGCCGCGCGTTCCCGATGATATGGCGATCACCGCCGCGTTGCAGGGCATCGGTCCCGAATCCCTGCGCCTGGAAGGGCGGCGGGTAACGAAAAGGGAGGCCGTCCTGCACGTCGATCTCGGCGCCATCGCCAAGGGTTATGCCGTTGATCGGGCCATTGCCGCCTTGCAGGCGGCTGGTATCCGTCACGCCTCGGTGAACGCCGGCGGCGACCTGCGCCTGCTCGGCGACTACGGCGGCCGCCCCTGGCGCATCGGCATCCAACATCCCCGCAATCCCGAAGCGGTTCTCGCCACCCTCGAACTGGCTGACGCTGCTGTCGTCACCTCCGGCGATTACGAGCGTTTCTTCGAAATTGACGGGGTGCGCTATCATCATATCCTCGATCCCCACGATGGCCGCCCGGCCGACGCCTGCCAAAGCGTGACGGTGGTCGCCGCGAGCGCCGCCGAAGCCGACGCCCTGGCCACCGCCGCCTTCGTTCTCGGCCCCGAAGCGGGGCGGCGGCTGGTGGAAGCCTGGGGGGGGCTGGCCTTGGTGGTTGCCGCCGACGGCACCGTCAGTCTTTCCGAGGCGCTGAAAGAGCGGGTGCGCTGGCCATGAAGGCACTTTGGGCGCGCACAACCGGCCTCGATCGCCTGATCGTGGCGGTTCTGCTACTGGGGATTCTGGCCTCTTTTTTTCTGCTCGGCGCCCGGCCCCAGGGGGAGAGGGTGCTGGTCGAGCGCGGCGGGCGGCTGCTTTTCAGCGCGCCGCTGGCCGAGAACCGGGTCGTCGACCTGGAGGGGCCTTTGGGGATAACGCGGCTGGAGATTCGCGACGGCCAGGTGCGCATCCTCGCGTCCCCCTGTCCGACCAAGGCCTGCATCGGCATGGGTGCCATCGCCTGCGCCGGGGAGATGCTGGCCTGTGTGCCCAACGAACTGCTGGTGCGTATCGAGGGCGCGGGGAAGGGGGCGGCACATGACCTCCTCAGCCGTTGATCCGCAGGTGCTGGCGGCGGCGCGCCGCAGGACCTTTCTTGCCCTTTTCACCGCCCTGGCGGTGGCGCTGCACACCCTCGAATACCTGTTGCCCGCTCCGGCCCCCTGGTTCCGCCTCGGTTTCGCCAATATCCTGACGCTGGCCGCGCTCTTTCTTTACGGCCCCCGCGCCGCCTGGGGGGTGACGCTGGGGCGCGTTCTGCTTGGCTCGCTGGTGGTTGGCACCCTCTTTTCTCCGGGCTTCTTCCTCTCCCTCGCCGGGGGGACGGCGGCCACGGCGGTGATGACCGCCGCCTATCGTCTTGGCGGTCGCCGTATCGGCCCGGTCGGGGTTTCGGCCCTGGGCGCTGTCGGCCACGCTCTCGGCCAGCTGGCTTTGGCCTATCTGCTGCTGGTGCGCCACCCCGGCCTCTGGCAGCTGCTCCCCGCCTTTCTCCTCTTCGCCCTCGGCGCCGGTCTCGCCAACGGCTTCGCCGCCAGTTGGCTGCTCGACCTGCTGCGTGGGCATCCGGCCTTTCGCGGGGAGCAGGAAGAGTAGGATGCGGTTCGCTGTGCTCACTAGAGACACAGAGGACACCGAAAAAACAAACAATAAAAACATAACTAATTCTCAGGGTTTTTCTCTGTGTCCTCGGTGCCCTCGGTGGTGAAAGCTTTTGTTTGAAATGGATGTTTCTTCCACTCGGACAGGTTCTTCGTGAAAAGCCTGCGTTTCCTCATCCCTTATCTGCGCCCCTATCAGCGGCTGCTCTTGGCCGGCGTGGTCTGGCTGGTTTTGACCAACGCCCTGGCCATGGTCATCCCCTGGATGCTCAAAGGCGGGATCGAGGCGGTGGAGGCCGGAGATTATCGGGGACTGATCCGGTTTGCGCTGTTGCTGGCCCTGGCCGCGGTGCTGCGCGGTGGTACCCGGCAGCTTTCCCGACTGCGCTTTCTGCGCACCGCCCGGCGCATCGAGGTCGATCTGCGCCGCGATCTGCTCACCCGCCTGCTCGCTCAGGACGCCCCTTTTTTCGACCGCCACCGCACCGGCGATCTTCTTTCGCGTTTTAGCAACGATCTCACCAATATCCGCATGCTTGCCGGGTTCGGGGTGCTGACCCTGGCCAACGCTGTGCTGGTTTATCTCTTTTCCGTGATCATGCTTCTCTCCCTGGCGCCGGGCTTGACCCTGATCGCCCTGCTCCCCTATCCCTTTATGCTGATCGTGGTCAAGGTGGTCAGCCGCCACTTGCTGCACCATTCCACTCGCGTTCAGGAAAGTCTCGGCCGGGTCAGCGAGGCGGTGGAGGAAGGGGTTTCCGGGCAGGCGGTGATCCGCGCCGGAAATCTCGCCGAGGACCGGTGCCGGCGGTTCGCGGATCTCAACGACAATTACCTGGAACGCAATCTGGTCCTAGCCCGTCTGCGCGCCTTGGTGCTGCCGGTGATGACCGTCATCGGTCCTCTTGCCACCCTCCTTGCCCTTTACTTCGGCGGTGCCCGGGTGGTGGCCGGGGCCCTCAGCCTAGGCGAGCTGATCGCCTTCAACGCCTATCTGGTGCAGCTCGCCTGGCCGACCCTGCTCCTCGGCTGGGTTCTGACCCTGACCCAGCGGGCGGCGGCGAGCATGGAGCGGCTCGATCCCCTCCTCGGTACGGCGGAACCGCCCCCTTTTACCGGGACCGTCGCCCGCGACCTGCGGGCTCCGGGGATGCGCGCGGACGGACTCGATTTTGCTTACGGCGAGCGGCCGGTGCTGCATGGGCTGACCTTCGACATCCCCCCGGGCACCCTGGTTGGGGTTGCCGGGGGGACCGGTAGCGGCAAGAGCACCCTGCTCAAGCTGCTCTCCCGGCTCTATCGGCCGGAGGCGGGGATGGTCTTTGTCGACGGCGAAGATCTCGCCGACCTCGACGGCGCCGCCTATCGCCGGCGGCTGGCGGCGGTCCCCCAGGAAGGGCGGCTGTTCAGCGGTACGCTGCGGGAAAATCTCCTCTACGGGGTGCCGGATGGCGATGACGGTCTGCTGCAGCAAATCGCCGAGGCGGTCTGTCTGGAGGAGGAAGTGGTGAACTTCGCCGAAGGCTACGCCACCCGCGTCGGCGAAGGGGGGCTGGCCCTTTCCGGTGGGCAGCGGCAGCGCGTCTGTCTTGGCCGGGCGTTGGCTGCCGACGGCGGGCTGTGGCTCCTCGACGATCCTTTCAGCCATCTTGACGCCGGCACCGCCCGCGAGGTCTGGACGCGGCTGCGTCCCCGCCTGGCCGGGCGCACCGTGTTTCTCGCCTCGGGGCGGGTTTCCCAGTTGCAGGGGATGGACCGGGTGCTGGTGCTCAAAGACGGGTGTATCTGCCAGCAGGGCACGCCCGCCGAACTGGCGGCGACTGAGGGCTGCTACGCCCGCCTCGCCGAACGGGAGCGGCTGCTGGCGGAACTGGAGGAGCCGGCATGAGGCACGGTCACCCCGAACTTGACACCGTTAGCGGTCGTCATCTCGACTGGCGGCTTTTCCGCCGCTTCGTCGCCATGGTTCGCCCTTATCGCGGCCAAGCCGTCATCGCTCTGGGGCTCTTGCCCTTCATCGCCGGGGTCAAGCTGGCTCAGCCCTATCTGATCAAGCTGCTCATCGACAATCACATCGTGCCCGGAACCCTCGACGGTTTCGCCGGGCTGGCGCTCCTCTTTCTGCTCGCATTGCTTGGCGAAAGTTTGCTCCTCTTCGCCCAAGGCTATCTGGTTCAGGCGGTGGGACAACGGATCATGGCCGATCTGCGCCGCCAAGGGTTCCGGCGGCTGCTGCGTCTGCCCACGGCCTTTTTCGACCGCCATCCCTCGGGCCGCCTGGTCACCCGGTTGACCAGCGATGTGGAGAATGTCGGCGAACTCTTCGGCGCCGGGGTCATCGCTTCGGTCGGCGACATCGTTACCCTGATCGGCATCGTCACCGCCATGTTCTGGCTCAGCCCGAACCTGACCCTGGTGGCGCTGGCGGTGGTGCCGCCGTTGCTCATCATTCTTTACCTCTTTCGCCGCAACATGCGCGACGCCATGCGCCAGGTGCGGGCGCGTCTGGCCGGGCTTAATGCCTTCATCGCCGAGCGCATCGCCGGCATCGGCGAAGTCCGCCTCTTCGGTCAGCAGCGCCGTACTCTCGATGAGTTTGAGACCCTGCAGAACGACTATCGGGACAGCACCTTCCGCACCATTGAGTGGGACGCCGCTCTCTATTCCCTGGTCGAAGTCCTCTCCGCGCTGGCCATCGCCGCCATCCTCTGGCAAGGGGGGGGCGAGGTACTGACCGGAATCGCCGGTTTTGGCACCCTGGTCGCCTTCATCGAATATGTGCAGAAGTTCTTTATCCCCCTGCGCGATCTCTCCGCCAAATATTCTGTGCTTCAGGCCAGCAACGCCTCATTGGAAAGGATCTTCGAGTTGCTCGACGAGCCGGAAGAAACCGTTGGTTCCGAAACTTACCCCCAGGGCCCCGGCGAGGTCCGGTTCGCGGGGGTGAGTTTCAGTTACGATGGCAAGACGCCGGTGCTTAAGGGGCTCGACCTGCACATCGGCCCCGGTGAGCGGGTGGCCCTGGTCGGGGCCACCGGGAGCGGCAAGAGTACCCTGACCCGATTGCTGCTTCGCTTTTACCGTCCGTCGGCGGGCCACATTTTCATCGACGGAATCGATATCGACGAGCTTGACCCGGCCGAGGTGCGTCGCCGCATTGGTTGGGTCTCGCAGGAACCCTTCCTCTTTGCCGGGACGCTGCGTGCCAATCTTGATCCGGCGGGGATACTGGACGATGCCGCCCTGCGTGCTCTGCTCGCCGATTGCGGTCTGGAGGAGGTCGCCGAGCGGCTGGGGGGGCTTGAGGGGATGCTGAGCGAGCGCGGCCGCAATCTCTCCTCGGGCGAGCGGCAGCTGCTCTGCCTGGCGCGGGCGCTGGCAAGCGATCCCGCCCTGCTGATTCTTGACGAGGCGACCAGCCGCCTCGACAGCCTCAGCGAAGAGCGGGTGGAGGCGGCGCTGAACCGCGCCGGTCGCGCGCGGAGCATTTTGCTCATCGCCCATCGGCTGCGCACCGCCGCCGGTGCCGACCGCATTTATGTGCTGCATCGAGGAAGTGTGGCCGAGGTCGGCGGGCACCGGGAGTTGCTGGCCCAAGGGGGTCTCTATGCTCGGCTCTGGCGCTTGCAGGAGTTGAACGGCGAGCCTGAGGAAACTGCGGGCGATGAGGTGCAACGATGAGAAAGGGCTGATCGGCCTGTTGCTGCTGGTGTTGTGGGGAGGTGTAGGCCTTCGGCCGACCCTTCCCTTAATTCTTGAGCTGCGGCAAGGCGGAAAGTTCCTCGGCGGTGAAATGATACCGCTGCTTGCAGAACTCGCAGGTGACGGTGGCTCCCTGGTCTTCTTCGATCATGGCGCGGATCTCGTCGGCGGGGAGGGCACGGAGCATGGCGGTGACCTGGGCCAGATTGCAGGTGCAGCGGAATTCCAGGGGGGTTTCCAGTTGTACGGTAAAGGGGATATCCTGGAAAAGGCCTTCCAGAACCTGCAACGGGCTTTGCCCTTGGCGCAACAGGCTCGCGATGGGGGGTAGATGGCGCAGGCGCTTTTCGAGCAGGGGGATGAGTTCTGGGTCGCCGTCAGGCATGGCCTGCACCAGAAAGCCGCCGGCGGCGGCGATGGCGAAATCCTGGTCGAGGGCGACGCCGAGGCCGACGGTCGACGGTATCTGCTCCGAGGTGGTCAGGTAGTAGGCAAGATCCTCGGCGATTTCGCTGCTGTAGAGCTGGACCATGCCTCGGTACGGCTCCTTCAGGCCGAGGTCCTTGACCACGTGCAGAAAACCCGCCCTGCCCACCGCCCCGGCAACGTCGAAACGATCCTCTTTTGGCGGCAGCCCGGCAATCGGGTTTTTGATCGAACCGCGAACATGGCCGTAGGCGTCGGTTTCGGCATGCAGGCGTTGCAGCGGGCCGTTTCCTTCGATCATCAGCGCCAGTCGCTGATCCCCCTTGAGCAACGCCCCCATCAGCGCCGCGCCGGCGACCAGGCGGCCGAGAGCGATAGTGGCGGTGGGGTCGGTCTCTTGAAGGCGGCGGATTTTTTCGGTCAGGTTTTTGGTGGCGGCGGCGACGGCGCGCAGCGATCCGTCGTTGCTGAGAATACGGACCAGATGGTCGGTCATGGCGGCTCCTTCGGGTGAATCCCTTGTGACTTGTCGGGAAAAAAGTTAAACTTTTGAGCGTTTGCAGCCAAGCGCGTGGGTGCCGTGCATCCTACCGAAAGCCGGCTTGCGACGCCAATACTTTCAACATCCGGAGCCGCCATGAAAATCATCCTTCCCGTTGCCGGCAAAGGCACTCGTCTGCGTCCGCACACCCATACCAAAGCCAAATCCCTGGTTCACGTGGCCGGCAAGACCGTCCTTGAACACATCGTCAGTCGCCTGCTGGTGCTCGATAACATCGAACTGATCTTCATTACCGACGAGAACGGCCAGCAGGTCGAAGCCTGCATGAAAGAAAAATTTCCCCAAGTCGTCTGCCGCTACATCGTGCAGAAGGATCGCCTCGGCCCGGCCCACGCTGTTTCGCTGGCGGGGGAGTACATCCATGAGGGGGATGACGTGCTGGTGGTCTTCAACGACACCATCTTCGTCACCGAGCTCAAGCGCATCCCCAAACTCTGCGCCGACTGCGACGGCCTGATCTACTCCAAGGAAGTGGAGGATTACCAGCGTTTTGGCGTCAACGTGCTGCGGGACGGCCTGATCATCGACATGGTTGAGAAGCCTGACACCCCCATTTCCAGGCTCGCCCAGGTCGGCCTCTACTACCTGAAGGACGGCCGACGCTTCATGGATTACATCGACGCGACCATCGCCGCCGGCGACACGGTGAAAGGGGAATACTACCTGCCCGCCGTCTTCATGCGCATGATCAAAGACGGCGCCCGCTTTTGCGCCCCCGAACTGGATGAGTGGCTCGACTGCGGCAAGCCTGAGACCCTGCTCGAAACCAACCGCTATCTGCTGCGCAGCCGCCATCACATCCACGGCGAGGTCTACAACTCGGTCCTCATCGAACCGGTCCACATCGCCAAGGGCGCAGTGGTGCGCAACTCCATCCTCGGCCCCGATGTCTCCGTCGCCCCCGGCTGCGTCATCGAGGAGGCCATCGTCAAGGATTCGATCATCAACGCCAACAGCCGCGCCAAGGACACCATCCTGCACTACTCGATCCTCGGCGACAACGTCTCCCTCATCGGCTCGCCGCGCAAGATGAACATCGGCGACCATTCGGTGATCGTGATGGAGGGGTAAGGACGGCGAATTTCTAGTGCTTCCCTTGACGCATATCCGTCTAAAGCGTATATTTGATATATCAGTTCGTTGAATTGCAGCCATTTTCGGCTGTCCGTGAAAAATACCTTGATGAAGAGGAGTTTCTCTCTCTTCAGGCCTATTTGCTGGGGAACCCTGATGCGGGGGATGTTATTCCGTGCTCGGGTGGGTGTCGTAAGTTGCGATGGGCGGCGCAGGGCCACGGAAAAAGAGGTGGAGTACGGGTGATCTATTTTTTGCGACTCGCCCATGGAAAGATTGTTTTGGTCACCATGTACGCGAAAAATGTTCAGGAAAATATAGACCTCGGCTTGTTAAAGAAAATCAAGGAGAGTTTCAGTCATGACTAGGTTGTCCGAGGCCGAACTCGCATCGTGGGAAAAAACTCGCGACTTGAATGCGGAATTGCTTGCTGCGTTGCCGGAAGGCAAGCGTGGGGATTGGGCCAAGAAGACGGATTTCATTCCACAGGACGATGGCACCGTGCGCTGCATTGTCACACGCCGCGATGGAACGGTCGAAAAGGATGAAATCGTTACCTCCGAACGGGCGCAGGTCGCCCTTGCCCGGGCGGCAACGGGGCTATCCCAGTCCGCTTTCGCCAAACTTCTCGGGGTTTCCGTCAGGACGTTGCAGGAATGGGAGCAGGGGAGGAAAGTCCCCTCGGGGGCGGCGGCCACCCTTCTTAAAGTCGCTACCCGTTACCCTGAAATTCTTCAGGAATTGGCGGCGTAACTTCAAGCAGGGCGGAAGGAAGGACTGGAAACGGAGCCGCCCTTGTTTTCCGTATTTAAGATTGAGGGAGGAGAAACCCTTGCCGTTCGATCGTTCCCGTTTGCTGAATCTGCTGGTTAATGTCGTCGCCGTCGGCCTGGTCGTTGCCGTTGTCTATTACATTTTGGTGCCGGTTGTTGGCTTTTTCTGGTCGGTTTCGGTTTCCGCCGTGGCCGACGGTTATCGGCGGGCGGTGGAATTCTTTACTTATTTTGCCCGCTGGGATCGGGCGCCCTTTTTGGTTTTGGGGATTGCCGTCTATCTGGTGCCGACGATTCTCGCCTTCAAGAAGGGGCATTCGAACCGGGTGGGAATTTTCGTACTGAATCTGCTCACCGGCTGGTCGGTGATCGGCTGGGCACTCGCCCTGATCTGGACCCTCCCGGGCAAGGGAGATTCCGCGGGGGAATAACCCAACGGAGAGGGGCGGCTGGTTGCAACCTCCGCCCCTCTCCGTCGGTAATCCTTGGCGTCATCCATGTGGGGTCAGATCTTGTTTTGCAATAACTTCATCGGTTCAACACCCTTCGGGAAGGCCTGTCCTTCGCGCCAGGACCATTTCTGCTCAGTAGATCTCTTCCCGGTAGTCCGGAATCTCGTCGTACCACTCGGGGTGGTTCCGGGCACGGGCGATGGCGCTTTCGACCTGGGCGATGAGGATTTGTCGGTCTTTGGGGTAGCTGCCGGCCAGCTGCAAAAAATTGGAGACGTGGTTGGAGCGAAGGATGGTGCGGTGGGGAGCGAGGTGGCGCAGCAGTTCGCACGCCTCTTCGAGAATGCCGCCGCGGGTCAGGGGAACGATGCCGCGCAGAAAGTCGTCGTTGTGGCGGTAAAAGAGGGTGAGGAGCGAGAAGTATTCCGGGGAGAGGGTACTGATCCATTCCGCCGTGGCCCGGGCATGTTCCCGGGAGCGCTCCGCCCCGGCCAGGCCAAGGATGGCCGTCACCGAGAGTTTAATTCCGGCGCTTTGCGCTTTGCGGCAGAAGGCCAGCATTTCTCCGGAGGTGTAGCCTTTGTCGATGGCCAGCAGGGTGGCGTCGTCGCCGCTTTCCAGGCCGCAGTAGAGGATGCGCAGCTTGCGCTCCCGCAGGGCGGCGAGTTCTTCGGCGGTTTTGCCCGCGAGGCTGGCGGGGGAGGCGTAGACGCCGATCCGGGTCAGGCGGGGGAAGGTGCGGTCGAGGGCATCGAGAATCTCCAGCAGCCCTTTTTGGGGATAGATCAGCGCGTCGCCGTCGGCGAGAAAAATCCGCTGGATGTGCGGCCGGTGCGCCGGCGGGATGCTTTCGATCTCGGTGTGAATGTCCGCAACCGGCCGGACGTGGAAGGGCTTGCCCTTGTACATGCCGCAGAAGGTGCAGCGGTTGCGCGAGCAGCCGAGGGTGATCTGAAAGATCAGGCTGTGCGCCTCGCTCGGCGGGCGAAAGAGGGGGTGTTCGTAGTCGAAGTAGCCGTACATGAGGTTTTTCTGGGGTTGGAGGGTGAAATTCAAGGATATCGTCTGGTAATCCGAAGTCGGTAAGCAACCTTTTCCGCCTGCCACCCTTTTTTTTCCTGGTTGTCCCGCACCCGTCCTTGCGCTATTCTGTGCCTATTCTTTTTTTCAGGAGCGTGAAATGTCCAATCCCGCTGAATTTCTCAATGCTTGTAACGAAGGTCGGGTCTGGCTGCATTGTTCGAAGTGCGATGCGCCGAAGCGTTTCAACGATGTGGAACATCTCGACTCTTTCGAAAATCCGGCCTACTGGGGGCCGGAACCCTGGTGGTACGACACCCGGGTTTTCCGGTGTCCCGATTGCGGAACGGTGCAGCAGTCAACCCTGGAGCTTCAGGACTGAGAGCAGCCGCTGTTTAGGCGCTGAGCTTAAGGCCGGTGATGCCGGCGAGGATCAGCAGCAGGCAGAGCAGGCGCGCGGCTTCCCGGGGTTCGCCGAGAAAGAGCATGCCGAAGAGGGCGGTGCCGGCGGCGCCGATGCCGGTCCAGATGGCGTAGGCGGTGCCGATGGGCAACGTCTTCAGGGCTTGGCTGAGGAGCAGGAAACTTAGGGTCATGGCTGCCAGGGTCCACAGGGACGGCCCCAGACGGGTGAAGCCGACGGTGTATTTGAGCCCTACCGCCCAGCCGATTTCGAAAAATCCCGCCAGCACCAGACAGAACCAGGCCATATTCAATCCTTCCGTAGTCGTTGAGTGGTTGAAGGTCGCGGTCGAGTCTGCCATTAATAGCCGAGCGAGGTTAAGCCGTCAATCCTTGCGCTTCTTCGTCGGCGTGGTCAGATTGCCGCAAGTCCCTTCGATTGTATCCGCCCCGCGTGCCACCCCCATTTCCCCGGACGCTGCCATGAACGACGCCCCGCCGATTATTGAGAGCGATCTGCCGGCGGCTACCCCCGACCTGGTGGTGCTGGTCCGGCCGGAGGGGCGTCCGCGCCTGGTTCGGGTCTCGGAGCGGCTGGCCGAGTTGCTCGACCGGCCGGTGGAAAGCCTCAAAGGGATGGATCCCGATCGGGCCCTCGCCGGGACGGTGCCGTCCCTGGCGGAGCTGATAAACGAGGCGGCGAGCCAAGAGCGGCCGCTGACCGGCATCCGGCTGCGTTTTTCCGGGGCGCGGGCCGATCTGCTGGCTGATCTCTTTCCCGCCGGTCTGGCCGAGGATTACAGCGGCCGGCTCGTGCATGTGCGTTTTCGTCCGGACCGGGCGGCCCGGAGTGAGCAGCCGCCGGCTTTCGCCGGGCTGGTCGGGGAGAGCGCCGCGATTCGCGAGGTTTTCCGTAAGATCGCCCTTTACGCCCCGACCGAGGCTTCCGTCGTCATCACCGGCGAGACCGGCACCGGCAAGGAGTTGGTCGCTCGCGCCCTGCACGAGGGGAGCGGCCGCGCGGCGGGGCCCTATGTGGCAGTGAACTGTTCGGCGATTTCCGAGGAGTTGCTCGAATCGGAACTGTTCGGCCACGAAAAGGGGGCCTTCACCGGCGCCCTGCGTACCCACAAGGGACGCTTCGAACGGGCCGACGGCGGCACCCTTTTTCTCGACGAGATCGGTGACATGCCGCTGCACACCCAAACCCGGCTGCTGCGGGTGCTGGAAGAGAAACGCGTCGAACGGGTCGGTGGCGAGCAAGAATATCCGGTCGATGTGCGCGTGGTCTGCGCCACCAACGTGCCGTTGGAGCAGGCGGTGGGGCAGAACCGCTTTCGCGCCGATCTCTATCATCGCCTGTCGGTGCTGCGTATTCATCTGCCCCCCCTGCGCCAACGGAGCGAGGATATCCCCCTGCTGGCGGAGCATTTTCTTCGCCAGTTCAATGCCAGGTACGGCCGGCGCATCGAACGCCTGACCAACGAGGCCGTCGCCCTGTTGCAGTCCTATCTTTGGCCGGGTAATGTCCGCGAACTGCGCAACGTGCTGGAGCGGGTCTGCATCGAAACGGGAGGGGAAGTAATCGGCGCCCGCGCCTTCGCCGAGTGGATTCGCGAGCGGCAGAACTTTTCCCCCGGCGAATGGGGAGAGTCATTGCGGGAAGCGCGGGTGGTGACGCCGCCTTATCCCCTGGAGAGCGAGCGACTGCTCCTTTCGCCGCCGGCGGAAAGCCTGCGGCCGGTGGAACTCTCCGAAGGGGCGATCCGCCGGGCCTACCGGGCCGAAGGCGGCAATCTCAGCGCCGCTGCCCGCCGTCTGGGGGTGCATCGAGCAACGCTTTATCGGTATCTGGAACGCCTCGGTCTGCGTCGGGAAGAGTTGGACGGTCTGGACGAAGCGGAACGAAATTCGGAGTAAGGGTCCGGAAACCGGGGAGGGGGCATGTATTTCATCGCGGGTTTGGTGGGGCTGATCGGCGGGGCTTGGCTTTTTTCCGAGCACAGCCGGGAGGTGGTCGGCGCCCTGCTCGGAGCCTTTCTCGGGATCTTCTGGCTGCGTCATTTGCGCCTGGGCCGTCGCCTGGCCGCTTTGGAGCGGCAACTGTCCGAAGTCCAAGGCGGGGCCACCGCTTCCGAATCCGCCCCGCCGGTTGCGCCGCCGGTCGTCGACGATTTCATCTTCACGCCGGATGTACCGATGGCGGTCGCGGAGCCGCTTCTCCCACCGTCGCCACCCCGGCTACCGAACTCTCCGTCAGCGCCCCGCACCGGCCCGGAATCCCCCCGACAGAACGAATGGTGGAATATTTTCGTCACCTATTTCACTGGCGGCAATGTGGTGGTGCGGGCCGGGGCGGTGGTCCTCTTTTTCGGCGTCGCCTTTCTGCTCAAATACTCGGCTGAACGGAATCTGGTGCCGATTGAACTGCGTCTGCTCGGGGTCAGCCTCGGCGCTGTCGCTCTGCTCCTGTGCGGCTGGCATCTGCGGCTGAAACGCCCGGGCTACGCCCTGATCCTGCAAGGGGCGGCGATCGGCATCCTCTATCTGTCGATCTTCGCGGCGCTGAAGCTTTACCAGCTGCTCCCGGCCGGATTCGCCCTGCCGTTGCTGATCGTTCTCGCCATCGCCTCGGCGACCCTGGCCATTGCCCAGAACGCCCGGGTGTTGGCGGTGCTCGGCATCGTCGGCGGATTTCTGGCGCCGGTGCTGACCTCCACCGGCGGCGGCAGTTATGTGCTGCTCTTCAGCTATTACGCCCTGCTCAATGTCGGCATTCTCTATACCGCCCGCCGGCGTTCCTGGCGGGAACTGAACCTGCTCGGTTTTTTCTTCACCTTCGGCATCGGCGCCCTCTGGGGTGCGAGCAACTACCGCCCGGAGATGTTCGCTACGACCGAGCCCTTCCTGATTCTCTTTTTTCTCTTCTATCTCGCTCTCGGCCTTCTTTTCGCCCGCAACCAGCCGCTCAACCTCAAGGGCTACATCGACGGTACCCTGGTGTTCGGCACGCCGATCGTCACTTTTGTCCTGCAGGCGGTGCTGGTCCGTCCCTACACCTATGGCCTGGCCTGGTCGGCCTTGGTGCTGGGGCTGATCTATGTCGGCCTGTCCTGGAGGCTGTGGCGGCAGGGGCAGCCCGCTTTGCGTACCTTGATCGAGGCCTTTCTCGCCACCGGCGTTGTCTTTGCCACGGTGGCCATCCCCCTGGCCCTGGACGGACGCTGGACCTCGGCGGCCTGGGCGCTGGAGGGGGCGGCGCTGGTCTGGATCGCCCTCAAGCAGCAGCGCCGGGCGCCCCGGATCTTCGGCCTGATCCTGCAAGTGCTGGCCGGGATTTCCTTTCTGACGGCTTTGCCGGGAGCGGCGACCGGCCTGCCAATCCTCAACGGTCTCTGTCTCGGCGCGCTGCTCGTCGCTCTGGCCGGACTTTTCAGCGCCTGGTGCTTGTGGCGGCGGGTCGGAGAATTTCCGACGGCGGCGCTAGAAAGCCATCTGACCCTGGCCTGGGGACTGTGTTGGTGGTTCGGCGCCGGGTTTCATGAAATCGGCCGCTTCGCGCCCTTTGCTCTGCGTCCCGTCCAGAATCTGGCCTTCTGCGCCCTATCCGCCGGGGTCGCCTTTTGGTTCGGAGTACGGCTCGCCTGGCCTTATCTACGCCGGGTCTACCTCGGGCTGTTGCCGGTCATGGGGCTGGTTCTGCTCTTTACGGCGCTGGAATTTCATGGCCCGCCTTCGCTCCACGGCGGCTTTCTCGCCTGGCCCCTGGCCCTACTTCTTCACTACCTGCTGCTCTATCGGGATGAGCAATTCGCTGCCGCCGCCTATCTGCGTTATCCTCATCTCGGCCTGCTCTGGCTGCTGATCCTGCTCGTCACCTGGGAGGCGGCCTGGTGGACCGATCATGCTGTCGGCGGCGCCGGCACCTGGACTTTGGCGGTGCTCGGCATCCTCCCGGCGGCCTTCGTCCTCGGTCTCTGCCGACTGTGGAATACCCCGCGCTGGCCCCTTGCTTCCTTCCGCCGTGACTATCTCTATCCCGGTCTGTTGCCGGTTGTGGGCTATCTCGGGCTCGGCACCCTCGGGGCGAATCTCTTCAGCCCCGGCGATCCCCGGCCGCTTTCCTATCTGCCTCTGCTCAACCCCTTCGATCTGGCCCAGGTGCTGGTGCTGCTGGCGGTTGCCTTCTGGAGCCTGACCCTGACGACGCGTCTCGCCCTCAATCCGCTGGGGATGCGGCGGCGGGAGCGGCTCATCCTCGCCGGGGCGACCGTCTTTTTCTGGCTCAACGCCATCCTCGTCCGGACCCTCCACCATTGGGGGGAGGTGCCCTTTCATCCCCGGGCGCTGCTCGCCTCCGATCTGGCTCAGACCTCCTTTTCCATCTTTTGGACCCTGAGCGCCCTGGCGGTGATGCTCTGGGCGGCGCGCAAGGGGCTGCGCACCCTCTGGTGGGTCGGCGCCGGGCTGATCGGGGTGGTTATGATCAAACTCTTTATCTTCGATCTGGCCCGGACCAGTACCGTCGAGCGGATCGTTTCCTTCATTGGCGTCGGACTCCTCTGCTTGGCCGTCGGCTATCTGGCGCCGCTGCCGGGACGGGCGGACCGGGATCGGGAGGATTCATGAAATCTTTGCTGCTCGCTGCTTTGCTCTGCTTCGTCGTTGGTGCCCCGGCTAACGCTCGGAGTCTGCCCGAGGATTTCGCCTACGGTCTGCCTTTGACCCCGAGCGGCGACACGCCCTTCGCCGAGGTGGAATTGCCCCTCGCTGTCTATCGCACCCTGACCCGGGCCGATCTGGGGGATCTGCGGGTCTTTAACGGCACCGGCGAAGAGGTGCCCCATCTGCTGCGCGGACCCGAGGCGATGATTACCGAGAGTCCCGGCGCGGCGCGGGCCGTTCCCTTCTTCCCCTTGCGGACCGCCGCCGATTCCGACGACACCCTCGCGGTACGCATCGCCGAGGCTCCCGGCGACTGGCGGGTGGAAATCCAGACCCGTTCTCAGGCGGAACCGGCTACGACGACAACTGTTTCCGGCTATCTGCTTGATCTGGCCGGAGTGGATTTTCCCGTCGCCGCCCTGGAACTGGAATGGAACGGCAGCGGCGATTTTTTCGGCGAAGTCGAGGTGGTGACGAGCGATCATCTGAAGGCCTGGCGACCGCTGACCCGCGCTGTCCTTGCCCGCCTCGACTATCAGGGGCGGCGTTTGGAGCACAAGCGCATTGACCTGCCGACGGCGTTGGGGCGTTATCTGTGTCTGCGCTGGCGCGGGAGCGCGCCGCCAGTCGAACCGGCGCGGGTGGTCGCCTTGGGGCGCTCCAACCGTGCCGTGCTGCCGGAGATTCGCCATTGGTTGCCGGTGACGGCGACGCCGGGGGTTTCCCGGGTCGACCTCGGCGGGCGCTTGCCCGTCGCCGCCTTGCGTGTGAGCTTCGCCGAGGCCAACAATCTGGCGCGTCTGCGCCTGTCCTCCGGAGAAAACTCCGAAGGGCCGGAGCGTCATCGGGCTGAGGCGCTGGTTTACCGCCTGCGCTTCGGTGAGCGCGAACTGGCCAGTACGGATCTTTTGCTAACTGCTTCCCGAGACCGCTACTGGTTTGTACAGGGCGCTGACAGTCTCGCCGGGGCGCGGCTGGAATTCGGCTGGCGGCCGGACCGCCTGCTCTTTCTGGTGCGCGGCACGGGGCCTTTCCTGCTCGCTTACGGCAACGCCAACCTCAATGCTCCGCTGACCGCTGGCGCCGAATTGCTGCACAGTGCGGAAATTGCCGGTGAAGGTGTTCCGGAGGCGGAGCGGCTCGTCCCCGGCGCCGTCGTCACTCTGGGAGGTCCGGAGGCTCTGTTGCCGCGCCTTCCGTCGCCGTCTTGGCGAACGCTGTCACTCTGGGCTGTACTCGGGTTGGGCGTCGTCCTGGTCGGAGTCCTCGCCTGGCGGCTGCAACGGCATTTGCGGGAAACGCCCACGGACGACAGGGAGTCGTCCCCGCCGGTTCGCAAAGGGGATATCGACAACCCTTGCTCGCCACCATCTGCTGATCGCGAATAAGGGCAAGTAAGTATCTGGATTGCCATAAGGGGCTTTTGATTGACGACGGGCTTTTCGTCTTCAAGGATTTCCGGATCTGTTCCTCTTGCTTCGTCCAAGGGGGTACTGCCGGCCTGTTGCCATTCGTATTTTCCCGCTGCTTGGTCGAGGCCGGATTCTCTTCTTGGGAATCCGGCTTTGTTATTTCCGATTGCGACGTCGCAGGGAGTGTCGCACCTGTCGCCTGCGACGTCGCAAATATTGCAGGAAACAATTTGGATGAATTTAAGAAATTGATTTTACTCACTTTGCTGTTTGGCATGGTGGTTGTAATATAAAAGGGTGTAAAGCATGACGCCGCGTGACCCTTTATGACAACCATCACTCCCTAACGGGAAAATTAAACAGGAGGAAGGCCATGACAGGATTCGATCTTTTCAAGGAAATGGACAGCTTCACCCACGAAATGGATCAGGTGTTCCGTGATCTCGGCTTCGGTCGCCCGCTCGTTTCGGGCTCCGCCTATCGTGGCTATCCACGCATCAACCTGCGCGAGAATCAGGATGCTTACATCCTTGAAGCGCAGCTGCCGGGCATCGATCCCAAGGCACTGGAAATGACAATTCTCAAAGGGACGTTGACCCTCTCCGGCGAGCGTAAAGCTCCTGCCGAGGGGCAGGGAACCTGGCATCGCCGTGAACGGGGCTACGGCAAGTTCATGCGTTCCATCGACATTCCGGCGGAGATCGACGGCGACAAGGTGCGAGCCGATTACAAGGACGGTCTGCTGACCGTGACTCTGCCGAAAGCCGCCAGTGTGCTGCCGAAACGTATCGCGGTCCAGGCCAACTAAAGGTTTGATCGACCCCAAGCGACTATCATGAACAGGAGATACGCCATGAAAAACAGCGAACTGACTCTTCATAAAGAAAATACTCCGGTCGTTTCCGAAAGGGATCGCGCCGCCATGATCACCCCCGCCGTCGACATCTTCGAGAATGATGATGCTCTGACTTTGGTGGCGGATCTTCCCGGGGTGAGCAAGGAGCATCTGGAGCTGGGCATCGATCGTCAGGTGCTGACCATCGAAGGACGCTTTGACCGCGCCGAGGAAGGGGCACTGTATCGGGAATTCTGTGGCTGCGGCTTCTATCGCCGCTTCCATCTGCCCGACAACCTTGATCTTAATCAGACCAATGCCGAACTCAAGGACGGCGTTCTCACCTTGCGCCTGCCCAAGGCGGCTTCGGCCAAACCGCGCCGCATCGAAATCACCGCCCGCTAAAAGGACGGAATGGGGCCGGGTTTAAAACCCCGGCCCTTTTCGTTGAATGCTCGCTATACTTGATGGCGGCGCAAAAACTCACCAACTGCTGCGTTGATGCCATTGTTTCGCGGCTTCGACGTACGTAAGTACGCATCATTGCTCAACAATGGCGCGCCTTGCATTTGGCGCTTTTTGCTTAGCCATCCAACGTGATGCTTTTTGCGAAAGTATCATACTTAGAACGACCGTAAAACCCAGTCGCCGGGAGAAGAAGTTATGGATATCAACAAACTGACCGTCAAAACCCAGGAAGCCATCCAGGCCGCCCAGACCAAGGCCACCCGCCTCGGCCATGTGGAGGTCGACGGGGAACATCTGCTGGCGGCGCTGCTCGAACAGCCTGAAGGCCTTGTCCCGCGGCTTTTGGAGAAAATCGGGGTGCCATCGGAAAATCTGGTCCGTGCCCTGAAAAAAGAGTTGGAAAAACGCCCCAGTGCCTCCGGCGGCGGGATGGAAGCGGGGAAGATTTACGTTTCCCAGCGTTTCAACCGGCTGCTGATCAAGGCCGAGGAGGAAGCCCGCCATCTCAAGGATGAATATGTCAGCGTCGAGCACCTGCTGCTGGCGCTGGTCGAGGAAGGTCCAACGACCGCCGCCGGGCGGCTCTTCCGGGAATTCGGCATCGATCGGGATCGCCTGCTTACGGCCCTGACCGAGGTGCGCGGTCACCAGCGGGTGACCAGCCCGGATCCGGAAGGGACTTATGAGGCGCTGGAGAAGTACGGCATCGATCTGGTCAAGGCGGTCCAGAAGGGCAAGCTGGATCCGGTCATCGGCCGCGACGGCGAAATCCGCCGCACCATCCGCATTCTCTCGCGCAAGACCAAGAACAACCCGGTGCTGATCGGCGAACCCGGGGTCGGCAAGACCGCGATCGTCGAAGGTCTGGCCCAGCGTATCGTGCGCGGCGACGTTCCCGAGGGACTGAAGAACAAGACCATCTTCGCCCTCGACATGGGCGCGCTGGTGGCCGGGGCCAAGTATCGCGGCGAGTTCGAGGAGCGGCTCAAGGCGGTACTCACCGAGATTCGCAACAGCGAGGGGCGTATCCTGCTCTTCATCGACGAGTTGCACAATATTGTCGGTGCCGGCAAGGCCGAAGGCTCGATGGACGCCGGCAACATGCTCAAGCCGATGCTGGCCCGGGGCGAACTGCACTGCATCGGCGCCACCACCCTCGACGAATACCGGAAATACATTGAGAAGGACGCGGCCTTGGAGCGGCGCTTCCAGCCGATTCTGGTGGAGCAGCCGACGGTGGAGGACACGGTCAGTATCCTGCGCGGGCTCAAGGAGCGCTTCGAGGTTCACCACGGGGTGCGCATCCACGATAATGCCCTGGTGGCGGCGGCGACCCTGAGCGACCGCTACATCTCCGACCGCTTTCTGCCGGACAAGGCCATCGACTTGGTCGATGAAGCCTGTGCCATGATCCGTACCGAAATCGATTCGTTGCCGAGCGATCTCGACGAGGTTACCCGGCGGGTTATGCAGCTGGAGATCGAAGAAGCGGCTCTGACCAAGGAGAAAGACGCCGCGAGCCTCGCGCGTCTGGAGACTCTGCGCCGCGAACTGGCCGGGCTCAAGGAGCGGGCCGAAACGCTCAAGGCCCAGTGGGAGGCGGAAAAGGGAGCAATCAAGACGGTGCAGGGGCTGCGTGAGGAGATCGAGAAGACCCGCCAGGAGGTCGAACGGGCCGAGCGCAGTTATGATCTCAACCGTGCCGCCGAACTCAAGCACGGGCGCTTGCCGCAACTGGAACGGGAGCTGCACGAAAAAGAGAAGCTGCTTGGCGGGGAGCAGGCGGGCAACCGGTTGCTGCGCGAGGCCGTGACTGACGAGGAGATCGCCGGGATCGTCGCCCGCTGGACCGGCATCCCCGTGACCCGGCTGGTAGAAGGGGAGCGGGAAAAACTGCTCAAGCTCGATCAGGTGCTGCATCAGCGGGTGGTCGGGCAGGACGAGGCAGTGCGCCTAGTGGCCGATGCGGTCATCCGCGCCCGCGCCGGGATCAAGGACCCGCGCCGGCCCATCGGCTCCTTCATCTTCCTCGGCCCGACCGGGGTCGGCAAGACCGAACTGGCCCGCGCCCTGGCCGAGACTCTCTTCGACAGCCAGGACAACATGGTGCGTATCGACATGTCTGAATACATGGAAAAGCACGCGGTCAGTCGCCTGATCGGTGCGCCTCCCGGCTACATCGGCTACGAGGAAGGGGGTCAGTTGACCGAGGCGGTGCGGCGCAAGCCCTACGCGGTGATCCTCTTCGACGAAATCGAGAAGGCGCATCACGATGTTTTCAATGTCCTCTTGCAGGTGCTGGATGACGGCCGCATCACCGACAGCCAGGGACGAACCGTCGATTTCAAGAATACGGTCATCATCCTGACCTCGAATATCGGTTCGCCGCACCTGCTTGACGGCCTTGGTGTCGACGGTCAAATCACCGAAGGGGCGCGAAAAAGCGTGATGGCCGAATTGCGCCGCGAGTTTCGGCCGGAGTTTCTGAACCGGATTGATGACATTGTTCTCTTCAAAGTTTTGACATTGGCCGAGATCAAGGCCATCGTCGGGTTGTTGGCCGGCGATCTGCGCAAGCGCCTCGCCGCCCGCCGCATCGAACTGGAACTCACCGAAGAGGCGGTGGAATTCATCGCCCGAAACGCCTACGACCCGGTTTATGGTGCCCGGCCGCTAAAGCGCTATCTCCAGCATCAGTTGGAAACCCGCATCGGCCGCGCGCTCATCGCCGGCGATATCCGCGACGGGGCGACCCTGACCGTCGCCCTGCGCGGTGACGAGCTGGTTGTGACCCATGTCAATGCGGTGCAAGAGGAGGAGGCCGGATAAGAATCCAAGCTCGACTCAAGGTGTGCAAGAAGGGAACAGCCGGCTCAATCAGGCGGTCTGTTCCCTTTTCTTGTATGGGGGGCGAGGTTGGGAGCACAATTTGCATAAAAGACTTTTGCGGACCTAAAACGGCCACAAGGACGGGGGGCCGCAGGGGCCGTAAATGGTCTTCAGCGCCCCCCGCCAAAAAACTAAAACGCGTTTGCATATTCATTGAAAATTCCGGCGGAAGGGGATATTATGATCAAAAAGGTCATAAATGGCTACCGCCAAGAACTGGGAGGAGGCCACCATGAGGATTGACATTCTTGGTAAACCGGAAAGTGGCAAGCGTTGTGAAAAAACTCTGGAGAATGTCCGCCAGGCCTTGGCCGAGACGGGAGTCGAGGCGGAAGTGCATCTCTTCCGCGACCGGCGGAAAATGATCGACCATCGGGTTTACGTCTCGCCGGCGTTGGTTATCGATGACTGTGTGCGGGTAGCGGGCCGGGTGCCCGAGGTTCGGGAGATCATCGCCCTGCTTGCTGAGCGTCCCCGTTATCAGAAGCGGTTGAACGCCGCCTGACGTTTTAAGGGCCATGGCGATATGTCACGTAAGGAACCCTTTCTGAGAGAGGAGGGGTTCCTTTTTTTGTTTCAGGGGCCGGGGCGCAGAAAGCCTTCCGCCAAGGCGAAGCGGACGATTTCCTCCCCTTCGGCACGGGTGACCGTGCCGGCGAAAATTGCTTCGGCCGAGCGCCGGCCGTCACAGCCCCGCAGAAGCGTCAGAAAATCTTCTTCCAGAGACTCGCACAACACCTGTTCGCTGCGGCGCAGAAAGACCGCCACCGAGCCCACCGGCCGGAAGAGGGCGGCGATTTCTTCCAGATCGGGATCTTCCATGTCCAGAAGATCGAGAATTTCGTAGGCAAAGGGGACAAGCTTAATCCCTTCAGTGAGGCGCAGGGGAACGCGCCAGGGATCGAGACCTCGCAACCCTTCGGGGGGGCTCGGCAGGGTTTCCGGGCCGAGGAGGGTCTCCGCGTAATGGTAATGATAGCGGAGCAGGTCCAGCGTCGCCGGCAGCAGGTCGGGGCGTTCCAACTTTCGGAAGAGGTAGTTCAGGTAGCTTTCCTGAAGAGCAAAAGCGTCGGCGGCCGACCAGGATTCGCCGTCGAGAAATCGTTCGCGGGGGATTGCCGCTCCGGTCAACGCCCAGTCGGCGAAATCCAGGAGAAAATCCGAGGGTTTCCAGCCGGGAACCCGGAGCAGGGCGGAAAAGAAAGCGACCGCGCGGCCGGTATTGTAGAAAAGGTCGGCGGCGGCGGCGAGGAGTCGGCAGGCGTCGAGATCGGCGGCGGTGCAGGAGGGGCTTTCGAGGATTTCGTAGGGAGGTTCGTCTTGCGCCCGTAATCCCAGTTCGGCGGCGTCCCGGTGCAGTTCGGTGCCGGGCAGCACCGCCAGGGGGAAAATGTCGAGATGGTTGGGGGTCAGGTTCAAGGCGTAGTCGAGACTCTGGCGAAAGCCGGTGTAGTCGTCGCCGGGCAGACCGTAGATGAGATCGAAGCCGAAGGTGACGCCGGCCTGGTTCAGCAGCCGGATTTTCCGGGCGAACTCCCGGGGCTCGAACTTGCGGTGGATGCGCCGCAGGATCTCGGACCGGGCCGCTTGCAGACCGATCTGTACGGAGCAGGAGAGTTTGCCCAGCAGCCGAGCCGTTTCCCGGTCGAGAAAATCGGCTTTGGCTTCCAGATGCACATGGATATGGGGCGCCTTGCGTTCGAGCAGTCGGAGAAGTTCCTTGCCGCGCTCGGGCGGATAGTTGAAGGTGGAGTCGAGTATCCAGATCTGGCCGACTCGGCGGCGAACAAAAAGGTCGAGTTCCGCCTGCAACCGCGCCATGGGCAGCGGGCGCAGGCCGCGAGTGCCGTGGGAGTCGAAACAGAAAGCGCAGGCAAAGGGGCAGCCCCGGGAAGTTTCCCAGAGGACGCCGCCGCCTTCGACGGGGATCAACGCTTCGCTCAGCCAGGGGGAGGGAAGTCCCTCCGGGGGTGGGGATGCGGCCGGGATTGCCTTCGCCGCCGGTATCTCTCCCCGGGCCAGGCGCTCAACGAGGGCGGCGAAGGCAATCTCTCCTTCGCCGTCGATGAGATAGTCGAAAAACCCTTCCGCGCGGAGGCGGACGCTGTCGGCCATGACCTCCGGACCACCGGCGACGAGGATGATGTCGGGACGGGCCCGACGCAGGTGCCGGGCCAGGGCGAGAATCCGGCGGCGGTTCCAGACGTAGAGGGGAAAGGCGACCAGGTCGGGGACGGCGGCGAGTATCGCCGCCAGCATGTCGTCATCGTTCTGGCGGGGAAAGAGGTCGAGCAGGGTGGTGCGGCGCCGCGCCTCTTCCGGGAGGGCAGCTTTCAGGCAGCCGGCCGCCAAGGGAACGGCCTGGGGCGAAGGGCGGACATGCAGGGTCGGCAGCAGGATATGCATGGGGCAAAGCCCTCCTCGGCGCGAGGCCGCTACTTTTTCGCGCGGACCTTGATTTTTGGCTTGCCATCTTCGATTTCGACGCGGAATTCCACTTCCCGATCGCCGAATTTTTCGCGGATCTTGTCTTTCTGGTTTTCCAGAAAGAGCGCGACTTGGCGGGGATCGGGAGGCGGGCCGGCGATGCCGCAGCTCTGACGTGCGGCGACAAGATCCTGATAGATCTTCTCACACGGATCGACTGGCGGCGCCGTGACCGCGACCGGTTCCGCCGCGGCAGCCGGAGTTTGCTTCATATGAGCGGTTTGGCGATGGTAACGCCCCTCGTCGATGAGGCGCAGAATGCGATCCCAATGGCTGGCGTAGCTGTGATATCGCGCCGCCAGGGTCTGGTAGCGGAAGCGTGCGTCGGTTTGGATGATGCGGCGATTAACGAAACGGCGCAGACGGCGCGCCAGGGCTTCCCGTTGTTTGACCGGTTCGCGCTTCTCCACGCCGGCGAAATACTGCTCGTAAAGGATTTCCAGTTCTTTGAGCTCCTGCTCGACTTCCCCCAATTCTCGCAGGATCGTCACCCGATCATTCATTACAAAGGCCCTCCAATGTTCGAACTATACTGAACTCCCGGCGGCAATGCAAAAAAAAAGGGGGGGCGGAAGAGGCCTGCGGGCCTTGACTCCATGGGGTCTTTCCATGATACTAATCATCTTTTATCAAGCCCTTTTTTAGGAGGCTCCATGAGCGGACAAGAGCTGGCGGCGGTCATTCTCGCGGCGGGGCAGGGAACCCGGATGAAATCGATGTTGCCCAAGGTGTTGCATCCGGTGGCCGGCGAGCCGATGATCAACTTTCCCCTTCGTCTCTGTCAGGAGCTGGGCTGCCGGCGGACGGTGCTGGTCGTCGGTCACGGTGCTGAAGAGGTGCGTCGGACACTGGCCGGACAACCGCTGGACTTTGCCGTGCAGGCCGAACAGCTCGGGACCGGCCATGCCCTGCTCTGCGCTGTCGATGAGCTGCGCGACTTTTCCGGCACCCTGCTGCTCTTGTGCGGGGACGTGCCTCTGCTGCGTCGCCGGACCCTGGAACGGCTTCTCGCCTATCATGCCGAACAGCAGGCGGCGGTCACCGTGCTCACCGCCGAGATGGCCAACCCCCACGGCTACGGGCGCATCGTCCGCGACGGCGAGGCGGTGCTGCGGATCGTCGAGGAGAAGGACGCTTCTGCCAAAGAGAAGGCCATTCATGAAATCAATACCGGCATTTACGCCTTCGCGGCGCCACTGGTTTTCGAAGCCCTGCGCGCCGTCGGTCGGAATAACGCTCAGGGCGAATATTACCTGACCGACGTGCTGGAGATTGTTCGTGAGCGGGGGCTGGCGGTACGGGCTCTGGTTGTGAGCGATGCCGACGAGCCGATGGGGATCAACGACCGGGTGCAGCTGGCCGAGGCCAACGCCATTCTAAGGCGGCGCATCAACGAAGAGCACATGCGCGCCGGCGTTACCCTCATCGACCCCGCCGCCACCTATATCGACGCGCAGGTGGAGATTGCCCCGGACTGCGTGATTCATCCCAATGTCCATCTGCGCGGTGCCACCCGCCTCGCCGGGCATTGTGTTGTCGAGCCCGGCGTCATCGTCAGCGATTGCATCATCGGCGAGCACGCCCATCTCAAGGCCGGCTCGGTCTTGGCGGAGTCGACTCTCGGCCCCCATTGCGCCATCGGTCCCATGGCCCATCTGCGTCCCGGTACGGTCCTTGCCGGCCACAACAAACTGGGCAACTTCGTCGAGACCAAGAAGGCGCAACTGGCGGAGAAGGCCCAGGCCAGCCACCTCACCTACATCGGCGACGCTGAGGTCGGGCGCAACGTCAACATCGGCTGCGGCACCATCACCTGCAACTACGACGGCGTCAACAAGCACAAGACGATCATCGAGGATGACGTCTTCGTCGGCAGCGACACCCAGTTCGTCGCTCCGGTGCGCATCGGTCGCAACAGTCTGATCGGTGCCGGCTCGACTATCACCAAGGACGTTCCCCCCGATGCCCTGGCGTTGTCCCGCGTTGAACAGAAGGTCATCGAAGGTTGGCGGACGCGGCCGAAAACCAAGAAATCGTAAGGTGTGAAGCGTTAGGTGTGAGGGGTCAAGACCGTTACGCCTCCCACCTCACTCCTTTCACCTCACCAGGAGTTTTATTATAATGTGCGGTATCGTTGGCTATATCGGTTCCCAGGAAGCCACCCCCATCGTTCTTGACGGCCTGCGTCGCCTGGAGTATCGCGGTTACGACTCGGCCGGGATCGCCACCTTCCATGACGGCAAGATCGAGATTCGTCGCGCTCAGGGGAAGCTGGTCAACCTGGAAAATCTGTTGCGCGAGCGGCCTCTGACCGGTAGCCGAGGCATCGGCCATACCCGCTGGGCGACCCACGGCCGGCCTTCGGAAACCAATGCCCATCCCCACAAGGCCGGGGAGATCGTGGTGGTGCACAATGGCATCATCGAGAACTATCTGGTCCTGAAGGAGCGTCTGCGCGCCCAGGGACACAGCTTCAGCTCGGAGACGGACACCGAGATCATTGCCCATCTGGTCGATGAGCACTACAAAGCGACCGGCGATTTTGTTGCCGCCGTGCGCCTTGCTTTGGCCGAGGTGCGGGGCGCCTACGCGGTGGCCATTCTCTGTGAACAGGAGCCGGACATGTTGGTTGCGGCCAAACTCGGCTCGCCCTTGGTCGTTGGCCAGGGGCAGGGGGAGAATTTCGTCGCTTCGGATATCCCCGCCATGCTCTCCCATACCCGCGAGATGATCTTCCTCGAAGACGGTGAGATGGTCGTCTTCACCGGCACCGCCATGGAATTCACCGATCTGGCCGGAAAGCCGTTGACAAAGAGTGCCAAGACCATCACTTGGAGTCCCCTCATGGCCGAGAAGGGGGGCTACAAGCACTTCATGCTCAAGGAGATCCACGAACAGCCCCGGGCCATCGCGGACACCCTGGCCGGTCGCCTGCGCGAGGAAGAGGGGGATGTCTACCTCGAAGATCTCAGACTGAGCGATGCCGACCTGCGAGGACTGGAGAAGATCTTCATCATCGCCTGCGGTACCTCCTGGCATGCCGGGCTGGTCGGTAAGTTCATGATCGAGAAGCACTGCCGGATTCCCGTCGAAGTGGACATCGCCAGTGAATTTCGCTACCGCGATCCGATCATCGGCCCCCATACCCTGACCCTGCTCATCAGCCAGAGCGGCGAAACCGCCGACACTCTGGCCGCTTTGCGCGAGGCGAAAGGCAAGGGCGGCCGGGCGGTGGCCGTCTGCAACGTGGTCGAATCCTCCATCCCCCGGGAATGCGACGGCGTCATTTACACCCATGCCGGGCCGGAGATCGGCGTCGCCTCGACCAAGGCCTTCACCACCCAACTCGTTGCCCTCTTTCTTTTTGCCCTGCGTCTCGGCCGGGTGCGGGGCACCCTGACGGCGGAACGGGTCCAGGAGTTTGCCGCCGCCCTGGCGACGTTGCCCCGCAAGGTCGAGGAAACCCTCGAACTCAATGGACAAATCGAAGCCATCGCCCGGGACTTCATGAACGCCCGGGACTTCCTCTATCTGGGGCGCGGTAACCAGTATCCGGCTGCTCTCGAAGGGGCGCTCAAGCTCAAGGAAATTTCCTACATCCACGCTGAGGGCTATCCCGCCGGGGAGATGAAGCACGGCCCCATCGCCCTCATTGACGAACTGATGCCGGTGGTGGTCATCGCTACGGAGAACGATACCTTCGAAAAGGTTGTTTCCAACATGGAAGAGGTCCAGGCCCGGGCCGGGCGGGTGATCGCCGTGACCGACGCCGAGGGTCTGTGCGACAAGTCCGATGCGGTGCTGGTCATTCCCCGCATCGCCGACGACCTGATGCCGGTGCTGACCTCGGTCCCCCTGCAACTGCTGGCCTATCACATCGCCGTGCTCAAGGGGACCGACGTCGATCAGCCCCGCAACCTGGCCAAAAGCGTCACCGTGGAGTAAGAGAAGTTGGCTTTCGGACAGCGTCTGCGGGCGCGGCTACGCTTCACGCTGGCCGGGCTGCCCGCCTATTTTTACATCAACGAAAACACCTTTCTGATCATTCTCGCGGTGATCATCGGGGTACTCGGCGGGCTGGGCAACTACGCCTTCCGCCAGACTATCGAATTCGTGCACTGGGGCCTGTTCGAGCAGAGTGAACGGCTTCTCGACATCAGCCTGCATGAATGGAGTCACCGGCGCTTGGCGGTGATGATCTTTCCGGCTCTCGGTGGTCTGTTGATGATCCCTCTCTGGCTCTGGTTCGGGCAGGATCTCAAGGGGGGCTTTGCCGGTTTCCTCCAGCGAGTCAATCTTGGCGGGGCCAAGCTGCGCTTGCGGCCGATCTTCACCCGCGGCTTCGCCGCCGCCCTGACCATCGGCTCCGGCGGCAGCGCCGGGCAGGAGGGCCCGATTGCCATGATCGGCGGCGCCATCGGCTCCCAGTTCGGCCAGGCCTTCAAGATGAGCGGCGACCGTCTCAAGGTGCTGGTCGCTTGCGGCGCCGCCGCCGGGGTTGCCGCCACCTTCAACGCTCCCATCGCCGGGGTTTTCTTCGCTCAGGAAATCGTCCTCCTCGCGTCTTTCGAGCTCGCCAGCTTCACCTCCATCGTCATCGCCAGTGGCATGGCCACCGTCGTCTCCCGCGCCCTGCTCGGCAACATTTCGGAACTCTTCGCCCCCCAATACGTCGTCCAGAGCTTCTGGGAATTCGGTCTCTATGTGCTGCTCGGCCTGCTCATCGGCGTGTTCGCGGCAGGCTTCACCGATATCCACTTTCGCATCAAGGATCGTATCGCCGCCATTCCCATCCATCCCCTGCTCAAACCGGCGGCGGGGGGCTTGGTGGTCGGCCTCATCGGTGTGGCTTTTCCCCAGGTTTTCGGCAACGGCTACGAGTTCGTCGAAACCGTCCTTTTGGGCGGCGGCGACGGCCAACCTCTGACCTGGTATCTGCTGGCCGCTCTGATTCTGGCCAAGGCGGTGGCGACCTCCATCACCCTCGGCTCAGGGATGCCCGGCGGCCTTTTCGCTCCCAATCTTTTTATCGGCGCCGTGAGCGGCGGCACCTTCGGCCATCTGGCGGTCAAACTCTTCCCGACGGCGGGGATCACCCCCGGAGCTTATGCCTTGGTCGGTATGGGTGCTTTCCTGGCGGCGGCGACCCACGCGCCGATGACGGCGATCTTTCTCCTTTTCGAGATTACCGACAGCTATGAGGTCATCATCCCGATCATGCTCACCTGCGTCATCGGTACGACGACGGCTCGCCACTTCAAAAAGGGCAGCCTGGAGACTTTTGAGCTGACCCGGGCTGGCATCGATCTGGAGGCGGGCAAGGAGCGCAACATCATGAAGTCGATCAAAGTCGGCGAGGTTATGGTGCGCGACGTGGAGGCCATTCCGGAGAACATGACCCTGGGGCAGTTCGCCCAATTCATCGAGCGCACCCGGCACACCAATTTCCCCTTGGTCAACGGGCAAGGCGAACTGACCGGCATCATCTCGGTGCAGGATTTCATGGGGGTGGTTTTCGAGCATGACCTCATGGACCTGGTCGTGGTCAAAGAACTGGCGACGACCAAGGTCATCACCGCCCACGCGGACGAGGATCTCGACCAAGCGATGCGCAAGATCGGCTACCGCAACATCGAGCAGCTGCCGGTGGTCGATCGCATGACCCATACCCGCCTGCTCGGCATCATCTCGCGACGGGACATGGTTTCGGCCTACAACCGGGTGCTGATGAGCCGCACCCTGGAGGATCAGTAAGGTGGATGATTTGCTTGCCGGATTGAATCCCCCGCAGCGCCAGGCGGTGTTGCATTTTGATGGGCCGTTGCTGCTGCTGGCCGGGGCCGGGTCCGGCAAAACCCGCACCCTGACCCACCGGGTCGCTCATCTGATCCGCCGGCAGGGTGTTGCCCCCTGGCAGATCCTCGCCGTGACTTTCACCAACAAGGCCGCCGCCGAGATGAAAGAGCGCCTGGAGCGGCTCCTCGGCACCGCGGAACTCCCTTGGGTGGCGACTTTCCACGCCACCTGCGTGCGCATTTTGCGACGGGAGATCGCCGTCCTTGGTTATACCTCCGACTTCACCATCTACGACGATCAGGATCAGGAGCGCTTGCTCAAGGCGGTGCTGACTGAGCTCAACATCCCGGAAAAGACTCTCAAGCCCCGAGCCGCCGCCTGGGCCATCGACGCCGCCAAGAACAAGGGGCTCTTCCCCGAGCAGCTCGATACCGGCGACTTTTACGGCGAACTGACGGCGCGGGTTTACACCCGCTACCAACAGCGGCTGCAACAGGCCAACGCCCTCGATTTCGGCGATCTGCTCCTGCTCGCCGTCCGTCTTTTCGAGGCCCATCCCGAGGTGCTGCACAAGTACCGGCAGCGTTTCCGCTACATTCACGTCGACGAATTCCAGGACACCAACCAAGTCCAGTACCGGATCATCCACCTGCTCGCAGGGCAGCACCGCAACCTCTGCGTGGTCGGTGACGACGACCAGTCCATCTACGCCTGGCGCGGTGCCGAGATCGGCAATATCCTCGGCTTCGAGCGGGATTACCCCGGCTGCACGGTGATCCGCCTGGAGCAGAACTACCGCTCGACCCGCACCATCCTCGAAGCGGCGGGAGAAGTGGTGGCGAGGAATGTCGGGCGCAAGGGGAAAAAACTCTGGACGGAAAATCCCCCCGGTGAAAAGATCACCCTTGAAGCCCTCCCCGACGATCTGGAAGAGGCGCGTTTTATCGCCGCCGAGATCGCCCGATTGAAAGAGAGCGGCCGCCGTCTGCGGGACATCGCCGTCTTCTACCGCACCAACGCCCAATCCCGCTCCCTGGAGGAGGCCCTGCGCGGCCGGGGGCTGCCCTACGTCATGTTCGGGGGGGTCAAGTTCTACTCGCGCATGGAGATCAAGGACATCCTCGCCTACCTGCGGGTGCTGACCAATCCCGCCGACGCCATCGCCGCCCGGCGCATCGTCAATGTCCCCCCCCGGGGAATCGGCGCCGCCACCGTTGAGCGCATCGCCGCGCTCGAAGTCGAAGCCGGGGGCTTTCTCCCCGCCTGCCGACTGGCCCTGGAGCGGGGTGCCTTCAAAGGGGCGGCGGCCAACCGGGTCGGGGAGTTCGTGGCGATGATGGAAGGATTTCGGCAAAAGCTGGAAGAATTCCCCTACCCTCAGCTGACCGCCGTCATTATCGACGAGAGCGGCTATGGGCCGATGCTGCGGGAGGAGCGCACCGAGGAGGCGCGGGGGCGGATGGACAACCTCGAACAGCTGCTGGCGGGGATGGAGGAACACTACGGCAGCGAGGGGACCCTGGCCGACTATCTGGAGCAGGTGGCGCTGATCACCGACCTCGACAGCTACGACAACAGCCTCGACCGGGTGACGCTGATGACGTTGCACGCCGCCAAGGGGCTGGAGTTCCCCGTAGTCTTCATGAGCGGCATGGAGGAGGGGCTTTTCCCCCACTCGCGCGCGGCGGAAGGGGGGGCGGAGATCGAAGAGGAGCGGCGTCTCTGCTACGTCGGCATGACCCGGGCCATGGAGAAGCTCTATCTCACCCACGCCCGCCGCCGCCGGGTCTACGGCGACTACCAGTTCAATCCGCCGAGCCGCTTTCTCGGCGAGATTCCGCCTGCGGCTCTGCGCGACCAGCCGGTCCCGGTCCTGAAGAAGACCGCCGGACACAACCTCGCCTCGATCTTCGAGCAGATCGCCCCCGCTCCCTTTGATGACGATGACTTCCCCTTCGAGGATGAGGTCCGCCTCGTCCCCGACGCCGACGAAGGGGTGCGTCTCGGCATGCAGGTGCGCCACCTCAAATTTGGCGTCGGCACCGTGCGCCGCCTGGAAGGGAGCGGCGACAAACAGAAGGTGACCGTTTACTTCCGCAGCGTTGGGCCGAAAACCCTGTTGCTCAAATTCGCCGGGCTGGAGCCGGCCTGACGCCCATGCCCCCGATTCCCGACCCTGGTGGAAAAGAGCGCGGAACCCTCTGGCAGTGGGCTTTGCAAGCCATTGGCGGCGCCAGTGTGGCGCTGGCGGTCCTGGGACTGTTCCTGCCGGTGCTGCCGACGGTCCCCTTTCTGTTGTTGGCCGCGGCCTGTTTCGCTCGCGGCTCCGACCGTTGTTACACCTGGCTGGTCGAACATGAACAGTTGGGCCCGCTGGTCCGCCCCTATCTCGACGGCAAGGGCTTGCCCCTGAAGACCAAAATCAAAGCCATTCTGATGGTCTGGGCCAGTATCGCCATTTCCGCCATTTTCCTGGTGGATCTGTTGTGGGTTCGAATCTTGTTGCCGATCATCGCCCTCGGCGTCACCCTCTATCTCCTGCGTTTGCCCACCGCCGAAACGGATGCCGACTGAAGAAAAACGCCCATCCATCGACGGTTCGCAACCCGGTGGATGGGCGTTGACGGCAAATAACCAGTATTTTATCCGGATCCGCATAAGATGCCGTCATATGCCGGAGTAAAGAAAAAATATGGCGATTTCGTTGACTTGCCGATTTTGCCGTGAGGGAAAAATGGTGTATTCTTCGGCACAGTGCCGGAAATCCACAGATTATGCGGATCCGTCTAAATATTGTTATGTGCCTAGAAAATACAATCAAAAAGGATAACTATGACTCATAGTGATATTGACAAAAAGCTCTCAAACGTAACTATTCAGCACGGAATTTGAAAAAAGTTCTTGACACGGTCTTTATGTCATTTTTGTAAACTCTGCACGCCTTGTTCGAGGGGTGCGCAAAGACCTCTCAGGAGAACCGCGCTCCTCCCTGGGGGATGATGGAGAGATAAGCTATCCCCCGGTCCGGCCCAAAAATTT